>MWWB01000067.1_pt1 | contig 19784 bp, 24 predicted proteins | sample 1047291 | NCBI WGS metagenome assembly MWWB01 (sample SAMN06349976, study PRJNA376086) | soil metagenome | isolation source: MS4-1 sample Antarctic (ecotone) soil | place: Antarctica | reverse complement strand
TATGGCTTGCACTAATGCCAAGCGCTTCAGCCGCTTCCGGTGTTGTGTACAATGTCTTTTCACTCTCCATATTTTCTACCTCACTTATTGCCTTGGAACATTATGGTTCATTATCTCACAGTATCAAACGGGTGTCAAGTGCTAAAACTGTGTATGACGATAGGCTTACAGAATAGGGGTCACTCCATACGGGCGTGGGTAGAGTCTCAGTCAACCTCGGCCCATGCTGGGCCGAGGTGGTCACTCCATACGGGCGTGGGTAGAGTAACCATTGCTGTTAATTGCTGTATAACTGCAAAGGTATCTCTATGGGGGCGTGGGCAGTCTGTACGCGCGTACAGTTTTTCTGGTTGCGTGCTAGGTCACGCCATGCGAACGTGGGCAGAATGTTGCCACCCAAAGTAGGTGTATTCGTACCCTAATATACATTATGTTTCAACGTAATGTATAAGACGGTGTACCGTTTTATACATTACCACTATATAGCGGGTCTGGGCAGTATGCTACTGTCAATAATTTAACAGTAGGTATCTCTACAGGTGTTGCAAATGCAACACCTGTAGAAGCGCTCCAACGGCATTGGCTACTGTTCCATTTGGAACAGTAGGGTTACTCCATGCGAACGTGGGTAGAACTACTGTCAAATTATTGACAATAGAAGTTTGCCGGTCACGCCATGCGAACGTGGATAGTATTGTTTAGGTGGTAAATTCTTACCACCTGTAGAAAGTTCAGACCATACGAACGTGGGTAGAACGTGTCCGAACTCGGACACCTGTAGAAGCGCTCCAACGGCATTGGCTACTGTTCCATTTGGAACAGTAGAAAGTTACTCCACGAGCGCGTGGGTGGCCTACTGTGGAAAATTCCACAATAGAAGTTTGCCGGTCACGCCATACGAGCGTGGGCAGAAATCTACTGCTCCATTTGGAGCAGTAGACGAAGGTGCAAATAGTGAATAGTGACAAATAGTAGTGTCTCACAAACGCTCGTTTGTGAGACAGTAGTATTATGAGACAGTCTCACCACCCATACACGAGAGAGCCATGTCTCACAACTTGTCTTTTTATCCAAGTATTACAACTTACTACGCAACACAAGTTATGAGACAATTTGTAAAGTAGACAATAAGCGCCGCACAGATAGGTATCAGCAACTCAATAACCCCACACATGCATGGCGTCACCCTTACACGTTAGGCCAATGTTATGGATTGGTATTGTCCTTAACGGTCCATGAAGGAAAGTCATTCTTTTCAGACTGGCCCTTGTTCACTCGAAAACAGACCAAGCCGTCCCCGTTTTGGTCGTGGAAATTGCCTACATCGATACCGTCAGGAAGGGTAAAAACGAGCGGAACCAAATTCCAACCATCACCTTTTGGACATCCGCCATCAGCAGATACGGGAACAGCTAAAACTAACGCTAGTAACATCACACTCAGAACTACTAACTTTACACGCTTCATTTTTGGCCCCCTTGGACGTACTGGAAAAGAGTAGAGTTTTGTCCGACCACTTTTGGACTGAATAACTTTAGCATCAAATAGGATGCTAGTCAATAGGCAAAAGTAGACCGCCAGGGCTGTTTCATCTTAACTTCCCATTTTCTTTTTTAGGGCCATTCGGATCGAACGGTTGAAGTTGGGGCCGAATATCTCACGCAGCAATTTCTTCATATCCACGTTACGCCAGCGCTTAACCGTGGTAAGTGGCACGCCGGTTTGCTCGGCAACATAGCGCGGACTATCTCCAAGCATAAGCATGACTAACGCGTTGGCCTTGACTTGTGGTGAATGTGCCATTAGGTGATAGCTGCAATTGGTGGCTGATAGTCTGGGGAAGCAAATAGAACGTCTTCGATAGCGCCGGCCTCAACCAGTATATCGAATATCTCCAGCGCTTCCTCCGGTGTGATAGTAGGTGGTTGCCAACGCTCACGGCCTATATCTTCTTTCGTGCGCTGTTCTAACTCTGCTATGCGTTTGTATAGGTTCGTCATGTTGATTTGTCCTCTAGTACTGCTACCCGTTGCGCCGCTGAATGTATTCGTCTACCAAGCTCGTCGGCTTGGCTCCGGTTAATGCCGCCAACGTCTTTTGGCGAACAAGTTCAGCGCGCAACGACTGCCATTCACCGGCAAAACCAAGATTGGTGCCGCCCGCCGCAAGGTAGGCTTGCAAGGCTTTTCCCTTGAACTGCTCTTCGTTAACGCCGGCCTGCTGGGCTTCTTGCGCCGCCTTCTCAGCAGCTATACGGGCCATGTTCTTTTGCGTACTTGCCAAAATATCGTCATAGATAGCTTGGTTGTGCTGTGCCTTCCTTGCTTCCTCTAGCGCACGCTTGGTGGCCGCCACAGCATTGGAAAGTTTGTTGCGTTCAACGGTGGTATTCCAGGCCATAGCGGGGTGCTGTGGATACCTGAACGTGTGCGCTTCGTTGAACGCTTCTAGCGCCGTCTGTGCGTTCTGCGCAGCTGCTTCAAGCTGCTTAGTTTCAGTAGTCAGGTCTGTCTTTTGTTCGATCGTCATGGTATTGGTGTCCTTTGGTGGATTGTCCACCGGCTTAGAAAGCCTACAACGGCCTGTGGGCGTTTGTAGGTACTGTTTGGTACAGGTGCGCAGCCTCAAGCTCTGCCAATCGCTTAGATAAGTTGCCCCTGTTGGTTGTCCTCTATAACCCGATCAACATACTGAATTTCAATCACATTCACTTGCCATTGTTCTGCTATGCTGGCTAGGTCGGCTTTACTAAAACAGCGGCCAGGTTCCGGCGCGTTGTTTATCCCGTTTCGATAGTCAACCGGCGAACTGCCAGTCTCGTAATAGCGGCCCTCGTGGGTATAGCCACTAAACCAGCGTACAGGCTTACCAAGTGTCTGGGTTAGCGTCTCAAGCTGGGCTAGTCGTGCTCGGAGGTTCATATTGATTTGTTCTCCAATGCTTCAATGCGCGCTTCCAGTGTTACCAATTCGCGCAGTCGGAGCAAGTTATTAATGACAACTTCAGCCGCACGCAGACGCACCGTTATCTTTTGCTCAGGCGCAAGCGCAGCGCGCAACGTATCGGCTGCACCTTCTCCCAAGCCAGCTAGTGAGCGCGCCAGGCCTTCTACAGCCTCCTGTTCAGCGTCGCGCAGCGCTGCAACGAACAACGGCTCATGCTGCCAACGGTAGAGCGTCGACCGGCTAATGCCGGCGTCAATGGCCGCGCCAGCTGCACTACCTTTCGTTAGCAAGGAAGCTATAGCCCTATATTGTGCCGTCGATAACTTTTTTTCCGTGCCGTTTTCGTTCACAATGGTTTATACCTCGCTGTAACCCCTTCGTACGTATCAGCAACGGTAACACGATGTTACCGTTGCTCCCCTCACAGTGTACCTATTCCTTGCCGTATACCCTTTCTATCGCTTCGCTCAATTGCGCCCGGTGTTCGGCGTCTGTTAGCGCTTCGTCAAATTCAAACGGTTCGCCGGGTTCGCCGTAGACAATGTGTAGCTTTGTGTGAAGCTCGCGCCACTTGTCATTGTGGTGGCCAGACGCACCTTCTAGCGCCGACAACCGTTTATCTAAGTCACTGTTCATTTAGCACCCGTTGCCTTACGTGGGTATAGCTGCTCAAGTGTCCGTTTAGCGATGCCCGCCGGTGAATTGTCCACGACCGCCGCGCCTAACGTGCGTTGACGCACAATTTCCATGCGCAGCTTCGGCCACTCATAAGCAAAGTCTTTCGCTTCGCCGCCGGACTCGACAAACGAGTGTAGTATAGACAACCTGAATTGTTCTTCTTTCGCTGCTTCCTTTACACGTTCAGCCGCCGCCTCTTGTTCACGAAAAGCAGCGTTACCCTCTGCGTACATTCTCTTGCGCTCTGCACTTGCCTTAATTGCCGCTTCCCGTTGACGTTCATTGTCGGCGGCCTGTGCCGCTTCTAATAATTCCCGATCTCGTACGCTTAACATTGAATATCTCCTATTGAATAACTAAAAGTTGGAAAAACTCTTATCGGTTGGAACCCTGTAACGGCCTGTAGTGGCCTGTACACATTAATTGATACTACATGCCCTATTTGTGCGGTAAACGCAGCCTTGCCCGTTCTGTGCGTTCTCATGCCTCACCCGTTGCCCATACGTTGACCTCCACGCGGGGATTTTGTTTGTCGTCGTGTAAGTAGGCGTGCAACTCGCTTACTTGTTTATCGTCACTGTAAAGAGTACCTTGCAGGGCGTCTACTAGGACTTTGATACGGTTATCCAAGTCACCACGACGCTGTGGCCGATAGAAGTTCAACTCCAAGCCGACAGCGCCGGTTAGAAGCGTAGGAGGCCCGTTAGAAGCGCCCACGGGCGCTAGGCAGATAACCGCTTGTTGGTAGTCGCGCGCTTCTTGGCTTTTGACTACACGGCCGCGAAAGCTGCGCCAATATCGGTTAGCCGACGGTGGATAAGGTAAGGTAAGCGTCATGTGCGTGCCGCCGGTTAGTGTTTTGCCAAATGCGTCTGACATGGTTCATAATTCGTTGGGTAGTGGAATAGGCTGTTAGCGCAACCTACCCCACTTGTAGCACCCGGTTTTACTGCTTATTCGTTAGGATTGAAATGGATGTGCGGTTGACGGCTTCGCGGTGGGTGGCGTTGGCACGTTACCCACTGGCTGCCCGTTGAACGTCGGCATTGGCCCCTCAGCCGATGAAATCAAAACTGTTGGCTTGCCCTGATAGTTGCTTGGCACAGCTTGCAAGTTGATGCGTTGCCCCGGCCAAACTCCTGCTTCGTCACCAAACAGACTAACAAGCGTGCCAATCTGGGTGCGGTTGAGCGGCAAACTTTGCTCAATTTCGTAGAAGTCCAAGCATGGCTTAGTCTCCTGCGTCTGCTCGAAGGTGTGTTCGTATGCAGCCTTGATCGTCAGTTGGGTCAGACGACCAACCGGCAAATCGGAACCTTTGAGCCACTTCGACTGCGTGTACTTCGATACGTTAAAAGACATTTTAAATCTCCTCTAAAATTGTGGCTTTGCGTGTGGCGCGATTGCCGTTCGCTTGGCCAGTTGTATGTAAACCGTCTGTTGACGGGTGCTACCAGTAACCACGGGAACCTCAGTAACCTCAGTAACCTCAGTAACCTCAATTTGGCTATAGTTTCCCCACGTAGATTTTGCCCCTCAAAGTGCCTCCATTAGCCTGTAAGCCTGTTATATACTTATTAGATAATAGTAACCACAATGATGTTATTAGTTAATAAATACACGAGAAAATGCGGTAACTTCAATAGTAACCTCAGTAACCTCAATCGGTATTTGAAGTTACTGTCAGCAGTAACCTCAAATTACCCGGCCTAATGGTAAGGTGGCATCCTATCGTTAGGTGCAATTCCTATCCAGCCCTTACCTTTTACGCCGCCGATACTGATAAGTTTACGCTCAAGGCCCAGCGGCGAAAGAGCATCATTGATGTCACGCCCAGCCACTTTATGATCAGTTTTTACCGCAATGCCGAATGATTGCAGGCGTAAAATGATGTCAGCGGTAAAGCACTTCAGGTCGGTGTTACCGGGTTCAATCGTGAAATACATTTGTAGATAGGTCTGCAAGGGGTTCTCGACTTCATGTTCGATATAGACACCGGCGAGGGCCTCGCGCTCAAGTTTGGATAATTCAGCCGATTCACCGTTTCTGTACAAATGAACCATTTGCGCCCAAAATTGATTTACGTCAACGGCTTTCTCATAAGCCCGGTTGATGTCGGTAACATGGATAGGCAAAAAGCGCCGGTGGCCGGTGGGGTCGTCCAAAAAGCCCGTTTCTGGATTGATCGTGCCAACAAAGTTGCACAAGGTTGGCTTAGTAATCGATGCGCGCCCCCACGGTTTGCGGTAGGTGTGCCATTCCTGCGTGATCAGGCCCTTTAGCGCGTCGCGGTCGCCCTTGCGCAGACTTGAACCTAACTCGGATATTTCCCAAAGCCACTTCGTTACCATGCTCCGAATATCGTCCGTATTATGGGGATTGATCGGGCTTTCCCGGTGGAACTCGTAGCCAATGCCGGATGCCAACCAGCGTACCCAAGAAGATTTACCAAGCCCCTGCTTGCCGACGAATACAAGCACAGGTGTTTGGTGCTTAAACGCTTTGGTCTTGTCACCGTCAAGTGCCCTAGCCACACACCCAAGCAACCAACGCCGAATCAATAGCCAATGTAGGGGTGCTTTTACGCCATCCTCATACGTTACGAATTTGCCATCACCGCGGATGTGGCGCAACATTGCTTCTAGGTGGTTTTGGCCGTCCCAAATTTGCTGATTGAGATAATCTTGCACCGGATGATAAGTATTTTCCGACGCCAAAACGTTGATACAGTCATCAACGTAAGTTTTGGGAACCTTGTGTAAAGACATTGCCAGATAGAGTTTGGATCGGGTAACATCATCTAGCCGTTGGCCGTCAACCTCGACCATATCTTCTAGCCGATTTAACTTAAATTCAGGCCCCATTTGGCGCAGCTGTTCTACCCAATCCCCAGGATTCGCCTGTTTGGATTCCGTAACCGGATTGGCTTTTTTTGCAAACTTAAGTTTGTATTCAGGTTTGGGGCCATCGAACATGGCGCGCAGGGTATGCCAGTCTTTACCCTGACACGAATTATGTTTGCACCCCGCCCCAATTGCGCCATTTGCCAGCTGTACCAAAAAAGCGCCGTCCGTATGCTCAGTGCTGAAAGGGCAATTATCTAAGCGCCAGCGCTTGCCCCCGTTCCAGTCGGTCTTTGCGCCTGTAAGCCCGTTGGTGGCTAACCAAGCCTCCAAGTCGAATTGTCCCGGGCCATGCTTACCGCCTGTTTGGTTTGGTTCAGCCTGGGCGATTATGCCGGCCAAATGCTCCAATTGTTCAACCGTTACCACTTCGATTGATTCAGGGGCGCTTAGGATGTAGGCCGGGCGATGTGGCCGGTTTGCCGTGTTGTCACCCTTGACGGCAATCGTACCGTAAACTTTCCAGATCCGGGCAGCGTTGAAGTTCCCTGTATCGATGGTCACAGCATCATCGTCAAATAGGGCTGCTAGGGCCTGTAGGCAGCGCTGTACAAGCTTGGTTGCTGCTTGGTCGTTGGGTAGGTCAATTCTGCAAAGCAGGTGCGCACCGTTGCCACTGTCAGCCACGATAACCGCCGGCCAACCTTGCGCTGTTAACCATGTAGCAATCCGTTGGGCGCGTTCAAGTGCCGCGACGTGTTGTTCGTCTGTAGAGGATATACCAGAGGGCCGAATAGGGTCGGCATCGATGGGCAACCATAGCCGGCGCGTGATGTGGCTATCTTGTGTTGTATCCGTCGCCCATTCTTTTATCCGATTTTCAGCCCTAGCCAAAAGCGCCGGGTCAACCGGATTAAGTGTGCTGTAAATGTTCGCTTTGCCGACATAAGGTGCGGCGCAACCGGCTAAAGCTTGCCGGTTATCAAAGTAACCGCTATCGGTGCGCTTCTTGCCGCCCACGTTGATGATGCGCAATTCGTAGACTTCGCCAGGTGCAACAGTGTGAGCCAATTCACTGGCAATCAGGGGTTGAACGGAAGCAAATTCAGGCTGAAAGTGCTTGACATTGGATAAAATTTCAGTCATAATTGACTTACCTTTTCGATAGTTGTCTATGAAATTCACCGTTAGCTGCGGTGAATTTCGTTTATAGGTGGCTTTCTGAAATGGAATAGTTAGCAGCATCAGCGACGTGTGAACCTTGCAGGGTGGTCACGTCGCTGTTTGCGTTGGTGGACAAATCGACGGCGATTTTAGCCGGTTCAACCTCGGCGGCGTCAATCAGGCGGCGAAACAATGCGGAAGCGGTCAGGCCGGTTTTGGCTTGAATGACGGCCAACTTACTTAAGCGTGGCTCGTCGAAGCGGGATTGGATTACTTTCGTCATTTGTAACCTCCATAGCTAGGCAATAAATAAAAAGAGCCATTATGTCGCGTATCTAGTTAATGCTAGATACGCGACATAATGGCTCTTATCAGATAATTCCGTTTGAACCGAATATTTAGTTTTTACAGTTACTACAAATTTACTGCTGATTTGATTGTCCACGAGCACATTACTCCCTTTAGGAGATAATGCGCTGCGGGTATGCGTTTCAGCATGGTCTAGCGCGTTACTTGGTATGGTTGCCAAGCCGCTGATATTTGATTTTATTGCTACAAATCTACTGCTGTACATTGTTTCGCCTTATCAAATCCAATGGCAAACTAAGCACACTTCCCGCTAAGTGCTGCTGCCGTTGGTTGATACAACGAAACTGTCTATACAGTCTTGCGTCCCATAGCGACGCAACAGCACTAAAGTGCTTGATGGTCGCCGTGTCAGTAGAGTGGGCGCAATATTGATTTGTCTATTATCCGTAATGTGCCGCGTGGCACATTAGCATCAAATCTGCTTCATAGCCCTATACACATCACCAAGCGGGTGATATTGTGTACAGGCTCCTTTGTTTTAATGCAATCACTCCATGTGATTACTACATTGTATTCTATCACGAATCAAAATTAATTGCAATACCTACATTTGCAGACGCTATGAATATCCAAGTGCCCATCCCCTACCCTATCACGCTGCTCGATAAGGTAGGGGGGTGTCTCACCTATAACCGCTGTGGTCTTTAGTTTTCTAACCGTACACCTGGACGTCATAGTCTGCCCTAGCGATTGCATAACGATTGCGTAGCCATTGCGTAGCCATTGCATAACGATTGCCTACGCTTTACCCCACTTGCTTGCATACTTCGCTGCATACTTGCGCCACTCGGATACGGTAACGGGTTTTGTTTCCAGGTAGTGCAAAGCCATGGCCAGGGTGCGATAATCTTGACGGTTTAGGAACCAAGCTTGTGAGCCATAATCGAATAAGCAATCCTTGCCGAGCCGAGCCATAAGCGCAGCACGCAGTACACGCGCCTCGTAGTTGCGTAGGCCCCACTTGCGCCACCCTGCCGCGCCCCACGGTGCACAGACAAGCAGTCGGCCTGTCGGACTATCAATATTAGCAAATGCGCCGTCTGTGTCTCGCGTGTAAAGCATGGTAGTGAACTTGCACAAAGCTTCGTTCACTAGCTCAACGCGTGCGGCCATCAAGCCGGCGCGGTTGAGTTCATCTGCTGCCATAGCGATACGTTGACGGACGGCGGCGGGTGGGTTAGCGGCCATGCGTAACACTTGTTTGCGGTCAGTCAATTCTAGTGGCAACATGGTTATCCCCCCCCCTGTGACTGTTTGTAGTAGCTCCAACGCTCGGACTGCTCGCGCTCTATCACATCCCATTTACGCTTGGCTTCGTAGTAGGCCACACCCTCGGCACTTGTGCGAAGCGTCTGAAAGTATCCCCACCCCCACGCGCCGACAAACGACAACCAAAAGATAATGAACCCTGTAAAACTTAACACGGGTGTGTCGAACAGCGCTACGGCTAGAATTAGCATACCCACACCGTAGGCCATGTACAGCGGTACACCGGCTATCAAAAAGCCTTTAGCGCGGTCTACACTGTTTGTGTGAACCTCAATGTGCTGTGTAGCTGTGGGTGCTACGTTGATACTGTGCTGAACGTTGCTAAGCGCTGCGGGAATTTGCCTAGCCTGTGGGACAATTTCAGCTTGCACATAGTTGCGCGCCGGCCTAATAAGTCCCGTTGCTTTTTGTTCCTCGTAGGTGACAAACTGTTTATTTTGCTGCGTCATTGCTTCTCCCCATTCTGTGAATGTGAGAGGCAAAAACAAAATGCCTCCCAACGGAAAAATACTTGTCCGCTGAAAGGCATACAGGTATACTTGTGCACAGCTGTATGCCGCTGCCAATTCAGCGGCCTATAGTCAGGCAAGCGCCAGTGCTTTGACTCACTGGCGCTTGTCGCGTTATACGACTATGTTACTTTCTTGCTTACACCTCTGGTTTGCTTTCGTCCGCGCAAACGTTCTATTTCTTCAGATGTAAAAAGCCATGTGCCGCCTATTTGATGATCGGGTATTGCCTTGCCAGTCATGATCATCTTGCGCATATGGCTTGCACTAATGCCAAGCGCTTCAGCCGCTTCCGGTGTTGTGTACAATGTCTTTTCACTCTCCATATTTTCTACCTCACTTATTGCCTTGGAACATTATGGTTCATTATCTCACAGTATCAAGCGGGTGTCAAGTGCCAAACTGTGCATAACGATAGGCTTACGGGATAGGGATAGCTCCATGTGCGTGTGGGTAGAATGAAACCCCTGACATCGTGTCAGGGGTTTCTACGATAGCTCCATGTGCGTGTGGGCAGAATGTTAAAAACTCTACTGGTGAATTTTCACCAGTAGATAGCTCCATGTGCGTGTGGGCAGAATGAAACCTGTATCGGGGGTGATGCAGGTTTTATCTGGTCACTCCATGCGGACGTGGGCAAATTGCCAGAAACGATTTTCTAAAAGAAGGTCATACGGTTGAATTAATCAAATTGCCAGATTCTGGCAATTTTGCCCCCTGTATCCCCATGCGGACGTGGGTAGAATGTAAATGGGTAAATTTGCCTATTTACATAGCTAAGTCACGCCATGTTCGAACGTAGGCAGAATAGCCTTTGTTGTTAATTGTTGTATAACTGCAAAGGTGTGGGGTATCAAGCGCCATAAAAAGACGGTATATTCGCCTAATATACATTACGTTTCAACATCTATTATATTCCCTCTTATCACACCTATAAAACAGCTAATGTATAAATCGGTTTTACCGTTTTATACATTATGGGTAAATCACTGTTTTACTTCTGCTTTTTGGACTAAAAAAGTGAGTTGCACAAAATTTTCTACCTATGCTATGATGATTATATTACCCCCGTTAGGGGACTGAAACCTTGGCGTAACCGAGATTGCGCAATTGATTCATAATATTAGCGTTACAAGGTACTTAATCCCCGTTAGGGGACTGATGCTATTATTTGGGCTACCAGTGGACCTGGACCAACGAAGAGAGTAGAGGCCCCGTCTTTCGATCCAGACTCTCCTCCATGCGAGGCTCAAGTACTTGCGTGGCAGTACGGGATTGATGGGGAAGATCCTGGCCCGCCCGAAGTTGATACCAATCTCGTGTTGTCTGGAGTGCCGCTGTGGGGTTCGAGCAACGATGGCAGTAGTGGCGGTGGTGATTCGGTTACGTTCCCGAGTGATCTAGTCTTGCCTATAGTAGACAAGGCAGATATTCCAGACGGCTATGACGATCCCACCCGGTCGGGCAACCCGCTACTTGACGTGCGTGGCAAGCACGCTGAACATATTCACACTAACGTCACTGTGCAGGAGTTTGCCCGCATCGATCCGAAGCTGGTGAGTTGTGTTCAAGACATTCGCAATACGCTCGGGCCTGTGACAATCAATTCAGGCTACCGCCCGCACTTATATAACAACGAGATCGATGGGGCTAGTCAAAGCCAGCACATGGGCGGACGCGCAGCAGACATTGCATCAAGTGGCAAAAGTGGCCTTGATATCGCGAAGACGGCCATCGATAAATGTGGTTGCAACATCGGTGTTGGCGTCGGCAAGAGCTACGCACACGTAGATGTACGTGGTACCTATGCAAGCTGGGAGTATGATCCTGGTTTAGAAAGCGATATAAACGAGTACCATGCTAATGTTTGTAAATAGGCGGCACGAAGAAAGCATGTCGTGGTAGCTTGCGCTGTGTCAACCACTGAGCAACGTCGCGCTCTTGGTGAGTAGCATAGCGCAAATGAGCTGTCCAACAAGGGCATGCACTCGACTGTTTATGGCCAGAATCATCAAAAATGGATTTGGCGGCTAGGTAACGCAACCTGCAAGTGTACAAGGATGGAAGCACCAGACATTGCCTAAAGTCCTAGGAGTTAGAGGATGCGGTTAACAGGATCGGAGAAGCGATGAAGCCCTTGCCCTGGTTTTTGATAGTTACAGCTGTGCTCCTGTGTGGCACCAGTTTCGCCTTCAATCGCGCCCAGTCACGGACGGTCGTGTTTGCCTTGCAAGCGGCGGATCCGGTGCTGGTAGGTGCTGGTGACATCGCTGAGTGTAATACAACGCAGGATAGCGCCACCGCCGCCTTGCTCGATAGCATCGAGGGGACGGTGTATACGCTAGGCGACAACGTCTATCCTGCTGGCACTACCACTCAATTTACCGATTGCTATGCACCCACTTGGGGCCGCCACAAGGTCCGCACCCGACCTGCACCCGGCAATCATGACTACTACACTGACGGCGCAACTGGCTATTACACCTACTTTGGGACAGCCGCCTCTCCTTCAGAGACGGATTGTAAGCGCGACTGTAAGGGGTATTACTCATATGATTTGGGTGCTTGGCACATCATTGTCCTCAATAGCGAGATTGCCATGAGTGCGGGCTCAGCCCAAGAGCAGTGGCTACGCACGGATCTGGCCGCGTATAGCAACGACTGTACATTGGCCTATTGGCACAAACCCCGCTTTAGCTCGGGCCAGCACGGCAACGCAGAGGGCACCCAAGCCTTGTGGGAGGCGCTCTATGCGTATCAGGCTGATGTCGTGCTGAACGGTCATGACCATAACTACGAGCGGTTTGCGCCCCAGAATCCAAGCGGTCAGGCCGACCAAACCCAGGGCATGCGCGCGTTCGTCGTGGGCACGGGTGGCACGGACTTAAGGGCCTTTGCCACTATCCAACCGAACAGCGAGGTGCGCAACGACAGCACCTTTGGCGTCCTCAAGTTGACGTTACATCCGCAGAGCTATGACTGGGTCTTCGTCCCCATTGCGGGCCAGACCTTTACAGATGTGGGGAGCGACACTTGTGTTGGGCGTAGCACTCCCACCACTACGCCGACGTCGACGCCCTCCCTCCCGACACCGCTATCGCCCACAGCAACCCCGGTGCCCCATCTAGACGACATCATCTTGCTCAGTTCCACGTCAAGTGGCACAACCGACGGCGTGAGTTTTAGTGATGAAGATGTGCTGGCCTACGACACGAATCGCAGGCTGTGGGCCAAGCAGTTCGATGGCTCTGATGTCGTCACAACCACCTTGGATATCGATGCCGTTTCTCGGCTGAGTGATGGCTCCCTCTTGCTTAGCTTCAGCACACCAATTACTATTGAGCTGCTCGGTTTGGTGGATGACTCAGATATTATACGCTTTATCCCCACTGCGCTCGGTCCTACCACGCTGGGGCAATGGGAAGGGTACTTCGACGGATCGAGTGTAGGGTTGACCACGGCAAGTGAGGATATCGATGCCTTCACCTTGTTGAGTGATGGACGGTTAGTCGTGAGTACGGTTGGTGCTGTGCATGTCACTGACATAGTCGGTGCGGATGAAGACCTGCTAATCTTTACGCCAACGCAATTGGGGACAACCACCAGTGGTACCTGGGCGCTCTATTTCGATGGATCGGATGTAGGTTTGAGCGAAAACTATACAGAGGATGTAAACAGTGTCTGGATTGACCCAGCCACGAGTGAGATCTATTTGACTACGAAGGGGGCATTTACCGTTACGAATGTGATCGGTACTAGTGCGGATATTTTTATATGTGCACCGAGCGCCTTGGGCCAGGATACTGGTTGCACGTATCGCCCGTACTGGACAGGCACAAGCCATGGCTTTGCTCATGAAACTATCGATGCGCTTGACATTGATAAGAGTGCACAGGAAGGCACTAGTGCCAGGGTGGTGGCTTGGCATCAAACGCCACCTGATACCAACGGTGATGATCCGCAGGCAGATCCGCACGAGGGGCCAGAAGATGTGGTCGACGAAGCCGGGCTGGGACAACAACTCTTTCTGCCACTGGTCTCACGCTAGCAACAGCTAAGAGGCGTAAGGCGAACTTAGCAGCATGCCGGCGGTATTAAGTAAAAGGGAGTTACTGTTTTAAGAAAGCGAAACGTTGGGGATAGTCTAGGTTATTCTGACAGCTTAACTGGGCATCGACGGCATCGACGAGTTGAGCAAGCGAAGGAAAGAGGGTATCGACACATACCAGGTCCTTGAGATGACGCCAGAAGCGCTCAATGGCATTGAGTTCAAGCGAACAATACTTGGGTAGCCAGAAGACCAGCACACGATGTTCAAAGAGTGACAAAGCGGCCAGACTGGCGGCACTGGTGTGATAGGAGGCGTTGTCCAACACCAGCACACAACGTCCGGTGGGATAGTGAGTGACGAGCAGGGCTTCGAGAAAGGCAATGAAAGCGTCACTGTTCTTGTTAGCGCTGGTGGTCCACACGACGGTGTCAGCGTGCCAGTCGTAGGCGGCAAAGACATGATGCGTTTGTTGCTGGCCTGGGGCGGGGATGCGCTTTTGTTGGCCCCGCTTCATCCAGCACTTACGTAACGGCGGATGCAGGCTCAAGCTCGTTTCATCCACAAAGAAAAAGCCCGGCCAATCATGCGCGGGTTTGTGGTAGCCTCGATACCTACTAGATAGGTGTTGTAAGCAATATCATAACCTATTATTTCACAGAATTATCTAACCTTTTTAGACAGTGTGCCTAGATAGCTATCGAAAATCTCAATTTTCATAAGCTATTTTTTCACTGAATTTGTTGCGGATTGTTGCGGATTCTCTACGGGGGGGGGGGTGAATGGCGACACCATGGGGGCAACATGGCTAATCCGTTACGGTATCGTAACAGATTAAATCTCTTTTTTTAGGGCCATTTTATTGAGACCCCACGATACGCCACGCGGGAATATTTCACGCAGCCATATCTTCATATCAATGTTACGCCAGCGCTTTACCGTGGTGAGTGGTACACCTGTTTGCTCGGCAACATAGCGCGGACTATCTCCAAGCATGAGCATGGCTAAAGCGTTGGCCTTGACGTGTGGTGAGTGGGCCATTAGGTGATAATCTGTTGGTGGGCCATGTTGATTTGTACGTTGATACTTAACTTTCTTATCCGTGCCAGCGTTTCGACGCTGCGCAGATAGCGCCGTTGGTTGGCTGATAGCTTCTTTTCCCAATAGGCGCCTTGAGGTAAAGACAAGCTTTCTTCCATACGGGATTCATAGCGCAATTCAGTCACGTACAGCCGTAGCCAGCACAAAACAACGTGCGCGATCAGTGACTTCTCTAGTGGAGTAGCGGTCTGGAATCCCAGTTCATTACGTTGATATTCGCAATAGCGCTCAATCGAAATGCGCGCGCCTTGTTGGGTAGGGAGGGCGTGTTCAATCAGTTGGCGCTCGACCTGTTGCACTAAATCGCCACCTATTTGGCTTAACGGTGGGTATTTCGTTAAGACTTCGCGCAACTTCTCTACATCCTCAGTCTTTGGCTTTGCCTTATCGACGCGCTGAAACAACGCGTTGATTTCGCTAAACTCGGTCATTTCTGCTTTCTCCATTGGCGCTTGTGCTGGTGGTAGCCACTGACTAGCAACGCAGCGCCGGTGTAAGCGCTCACAACCTCTGTAACCTCGTCTAGCTGGGCGTCAAGCTCGCTTTCAGCGTCTACTATGGCTTGCCATGCTTCGCGCTTCTCCTGAGCCTCCTGGCGCTCATGTTCGTCTAGGCGTTGCATCAGGTGCGCAGAGTAGCCAGTGCCAAGATACTGGCTTACCACATGACCGCCTATCCGTTTTTTGCGATAATAATATTGTTTCCCGTTGCGTCTGGTTTCTATTGCCATCTTGTATTCACTGTTATTGTGCTACACTTTTACGCTTGCCCCGCTTTGGGAGCCTTGGCCGCCTTTTCCAGCAGCAGACTCTTGCACGATTGCGCCAATAGAATATTGCTGCCATCCTTGATTACGGGATAGCCTTCAACAATCAGCTGATCCTCAGCGTTCTTCATCGATTCAGCGACCTTGTTCCATTGCTTATTGACGATGAACACAGCCCACGTACTGTTGGCATTGTCGGGCACGGTCGGCAAACCTTTGGGTAGGCTAGACGGTGGCTTACCCACCAGGCTGATGATCACACATTCCGGCTGCTTGAGGATTTTTGCCGGTCGCCCGACCAGGGTGAGTTTCATCGTTTTGGCCTCCGTGGCGATAGGACTGATTTTCTTGTAGATAGCTTGCACAGTCGCCCAAGGGATAGGCGCAGGGGCTGGCTGCTCTGGCGCCGGTTGCTTAGACGCTGCTTCCGGGGCAGCAGCTTTCTTCTGTTTGGCATAGGGCCAAAGTTTGCGCCGTTCAGGCGCAGGGATACTGCCACGCACCCGATAAAAGAAGGCCCCGCCTGGCGTGCGTCGCTTGCCATCTTTGCGCAACATACCGGCTCCTTGCTCTTCTTCCAGGGTCACGCTGAGCAAGGCTTGAACACGCTCAAGACCGATAACTTTTATCATGCGCTCAATCAAGCCAACGTTTGATTCTTGAAGCACATCGGCTATTTCACGCGCCAGTTGAGCTGGTGAATCATTGGTAACAGCTTGGGCTGTTTCTGGTGAATCTTGACTCATAATTTGCATCCTTTCGATTAAACCATTGTTTGAATCGGCTTGTACTCTGATCTTTATACGCTCGCCCGTCCCGATCCCCAAACCTGCTGAACAGCTGTCCAGGCTTCGTTAGGGATGTAGCCGGCTAATGTCAATTTGTGGACGGCGTCCTTCTTGCCATCGCCATCGCTGCGCAACTGTTCAGCCGTCTTTGTCAGCTGCCATTGTTCCGCCCGTTGCGACTCCGCAACATCCATGCGGGCATCGGCATGGTAGCGCTCAAGCTTGGCTTGGGTCGCCGGATGGGGGCCGTAGGGCGTGCCAACCTCATAAGCCAGGCGTTTTACTTCGTCCGCTGGCAATTCCTCATGCAAGCGCGCCAGGTGGGGGATCCGCTGCGCTGATAGCTTTTCAATGCGCAGATTTAGACGGTGCTTAACCGCCGGTTCCTGGGCCTTCGTTAATTCCTTTTGTGACCATTGAACGGCACTCACAAGCCGCCGATCTTCGCGCTGGGCCTGTAGCTTGTAGCTGCGTAGGTGGGGTGCTATGGCGTCTAAACGCTCCCATACATTATCAGCCAAGCTGTACGTATAAGCGGTGATAGCGTTGGGCCGGGTGGCTTCAATCAAGCCGTGCTCCCGTAAGCGCCGGCAAGCCGTACCAATGGCCGACGGCTTCTTTCCCGTTTCTTCGACTAACTCACGGCCTGTCATATCGCCAGCGCGGATCAAAGCGTCCAACACTCGCAAGCCGGATTCACCGAACGACGCAAACGTGTAATCTTCTTTGGCTTGCGCCGACGTAATATCCATGGTTCGCGCCGCCGCCTGTACCTGTTGTTTTACATGACGGCTTGTGCCACACAAAAATGCTTCGTCGGCTTTACGTGGGCTGTATTCGTTGATTGTGTTGTCGTTTTCACTATTTGGATCCCCTGTAGTCACACACACTAAGGATAAAGAGGGATCCAAATAGTGAAAACGACACTCCTCCACCAATGCGACGTGGGCACCGAACTTATCAGGCGTTACAGTGAATAGCCAGCCATTCAAGCGGGTTAGCGCACGCAGGGCAGTATTGCAGCCGACGCCGGCCAGCTTGCCAAGTCGTTTTTTGCCAATCGTCACTTCTAGTCGGTCATCTGCGATCATCGCATCGAATACAGCATCAACGACTTTTGTGTCGGTGGCGTCGGTGTAGTAAATGCCGTTGTCTGGTTTGAACGCTGGGCTAATGAATGGGTCAAAAGAAGTGGTACGGATCCACAAACGCAGCTGCGCAACGGTGGCTGCAACGTCCGGGCGTGGGTGCAATTCGACATAGCTGCGCGCCTTACCAATGGTACGCGCAAGATAATCGCGGCCGCGCTCGGCAAACTTGCCGGCTGTACCAATCGGAAAGTGTTCAAAGACACCAAGTATGTGATCGTCGGTCGCTCCGGCATAGCAAAGCGAAAGCGTAACTTTATAGTCGGCTTCGCTGCGCTGCCCTCTGTGCGGTGGTGTGTCGATTAGTTCGCGCACGTCCTTCGATATACGCCACTGTGACAAGTCTGGGCGCTCTGTGGTGGCCTGTACGGTGAACTTGATAGCCTTAGCGGGTGCTGTGGCTTGCGCAGCGTCTAGGGCTGTTTTAAGCGCTTTGGGTAGGGGTAGGGGTGAACATTCCAGAATACTATAGCCGTCTTCCCATTGATACGGGCGACCGTTGGGGTGGATAGACGGATAGACAACCACCATGCCGCCATGTCCGCGAATATCAACGCCGGCCGGCAGGTCGCCGGTCTGGTTGCCATAGCTTGCGCCAGGTGGCATTTGATAATATAAATGCGCGCCGCCGTTTCCGCTGATCGCCGTAGCCGTCTGTTCGTCTGCCTGAGTTAGCAGACTAGCGCCGGCGTAATTCTCTTTATAGGCGTCGTGGTCAAACATGACGAGGCCACTTTTGCCGGGGGCAATGCCTAAATTCAACTGTGGGCAACGCGTGAACCATGCGCGAATAATAGCGGGGTCGGTGGTGGCTGCGTCCTCCCACTGTGATATGCGCGGGTGCTTGCCAGGCGTGCGACATTCAAACGCAGGGTCAAAGCGATTGGCTAAGCCTTTATCGGTTAGCCAGGCTTGATACTTTGTGCTGCGCTTGTAGGCTTCGCAGCTGCACCCGACGCACGCTCCGGTGCTATCAAATATCGGTGTATGCAACGGGACAACGTACAAGCCTGCTTGGGCATAGTCTAGCGCTGCCTGTAGTGTGCGGGCGTGGTGGGCGTGCGTGAATGGCTGCGCTGAATTACTATACGCGTTGCTTAATGTGTGTTTTTGTGGTATACTCATGTGTGCCGCCTTGAAATAGAAGCTATGTTCGCCCGCCGTCAGCTGCTAACTGACGGCATTTTTTTTGCCTTGTGGCGGGCGATATCGTAAGAATACAAAAAGGCACAATCTGAAGGGGCGACACCTCCAAATCATACCTTTGTGTGAAATATTCACTTCAACGGCTGTCAAATTACCCGAGAGACACTATAAACGGTCTTTTGACAGCCGTGGTGCAAACATGGTAGTATAACTGCTCTTCTATGCAGTCTGTGAAAGACGATAAACCTGTCGCGGTGAATTATCTTTCGGAAAAGGTGGGGCGTCGGTGTTCTTAGCACCGGCGCTCTTTTTCTTTGCAGCGCAATTACCCCTGTACTATCTCTGCTCCAATTATACCCCACTTCGTAAGGCAAATACAAGCTGAACAAACTGTTATATCATTTACGGGTGTTTAGGTTCATAAAAGTGTACGGCCATTCTGCTAAGCCGTCAAGTGCAAACGGCTTAGCCTGCGCTCTGCTGTCTCTAGTTTTTATCCGTACACCTATTTGTCATACTCTGTCACAGTGTTCGTCATAGCTTCCGCATAGCTTCCGCACAGGCTTTGTCACAGTTTCCGCTTACGTGCTGTCTCACCTTCCAAGTACTGCTTGGCATACTTGCGCCACTCGCTAAGCGTTATCGGTGCAACCTCTAAGTATGCGCAAGCCATGCCGAGTGAGCGATAGTGTCCGCGGTTCAAATACCAACAATTGTTACCATAGTCAAACAATGGTAACGGCTTCGCTTGCAGTCTCGACAATAGTACAGCGCGCAGTACACGCGCTTCCCAATTGCGCAGTCCCCAACGCTTCCACCCTGCGCTGCCCCACGGAGCACAGACAAGCAACCTGCCTGTTGGACTATCAATATTAGCAAATGCGCCGTCTGTGTCTTTTTCATAAAGCATGTGGGCGAACTTGCACAGCGCTTCATTGACTAGCTCTACGCGTGCAGCCATTGCACCGGCTCGGCTTAGTGCGTCGGCTGCGCTTTGGATACGTTGACGA
>MWWB01000066.1_pt1 | contig 19846 bp, 17 predicted proteins | sample 1047291 | NCBI WGS metagenome assembly MWWB01 (sample SAMN06349976, study PRJNA376086) | soil metagenome | isolation source: MS4-1 sample Antarctic (ecotone) soil | place: Antarctica | reverse complement strand
GCATAGGCAAACGTAAGCCATCCACTCCATTTACTTGCCTCGCTAATGCCACCATGAATTAGTTGTTCGATAAGCTTTGGAAAAACAGGAATGATCAAACCGAGGCCTGTAACATCAATAAGAAGCGTGATAAAAATAAAACCCATTGCAGCTTTACGCGAGGCGACCATAGCAGTTATTCTTAAATTAAGAGCGCAAAGTTGCGGTATTTTTTTACAAGGGCAAGTTCAGTTAGCAAGAGAGATTAATTTACTTACATTATAAAAATTATTGTGTTTGCTTTGGCTTGATTGTAATCAACATACTTGAATTCATAAAGTAAGGTAGGTGTTTAGTCACCGGAAGAAGTTAAACATGTAATACTGGTAGAAGAGTTCTTTCACTCTTTGTGCTGTACGTGCGAATCATTATAAAAACGAGTGAATAAGCTATTACATTAAACATTGTATGTTGATCCACACCTGTAATCATACTCCAGTTATTTTGCAATGCTAATAAAAGCAATGAGACGCGGCAGCAGTTGATAAACCAAATGAAAAAGACACCAACAACACACCAATAAATTTTTTTTTGCCGGGTGTTTTTATTATCAGCAATTACATATGCGATGATCTTGACAGCAGAAGCAACGAAGAACAGGATACCAAAGGCAACGATATGACACATAATAACAAGGATACAAAAAGCGATAAGCTTAAGAAAAAGAACAGGTAGTCCTCGCATACAACGAGCTCGGTACTCTTTCAATACTGTATGTACTTATCCGGGTAATTATAAATCTTTACATTCGATAAATACCTGAACTTATGAAGCACCTTACCGCATGGCTGATAGCAACTTCACTTTCCTTATCAGTTATAGCGCAACATATCAGCTACCAGTTTACTGCACCCAATGCTGTTCATCACGAAGCAGAGATAAGCATGACAGCAGATGGATTACCTCCAACTCCTGCCCTCGTTAGAATGAGCCGTTCATCTCCCGGCCGCTATGCTACTCACGAATTTGGCAAAAACGTTTATAATGTAATGGCCTACGATGCCACAGGAAAAGCCTTGAAAGTTGAAAAGACGGAAGGAGATGTATACAAAATTTCGGAACATAAAGGAACGGTAAAAGTTACCTATACTCTTTTTGCAAATTATGCTGACGGTACTTATTCGGATGTAGATGTAGTGGGCTACCATTTAAACATGCCCGCCACTTTCATGTGGGTGAAAGGAATGGAAAAAGCATCCATCTCTCTTCTGTTTTCGGCACCTGATAAAAACTGGAAAGTAGCTACCCAGCTTAAACCAACTTCCGATCCTTTTGCATTTAGCGCTCCCGATCTTCAGTATTTCATGGATGCGCCAACAAAAGTCACAAACATGCACTGGCGCGAATGGAAAGTTGCCAATCCTGATAATAAACAATATACGTTCAGATTGGCTCTTGATGCCGAAGCACCTGAAGCATTGGTAGATAATTTTACTGAAAAATTAAAACGTGTAGTAACTGCCGGACAAGCAGTTTATGGAGAACTTCCTGCTTATGACTATGGAACCTATACTTTTATAGCAAGCATCAATCCTTACGTTGCCAGAGGCGATGGAATGGAACATCGTAACTCAACCATGATTACTCTTAAAAGAGACTTTGATGGAAGCAATGAGTTACTTGGTGTGTTCGCCCACGAATTTTTTCATTGCTGGAATGTTGAGCGCATACGACCAAAAAGCCTGGAGCCTTTTAACTTCGAAAGAAGCAATATGAGCGAAGCGCTTTGGGTAGCTGAAGGCTTTACACATTATTACGGCGATGTTTTATTGGTAAGAGCAGGTTTGCTTTCATACGACCAGTTTCAATTTGAGAACAGCAAATTGGTAAATGCAGTAAATACCCCGGGCGTACAAATGTACACGCCGGTCGAGAACAGTCAGCGGGCAGTTTTTGTAGATGCAGGCGTATCGTTCGACAGAACAAATTACCCTAACATGTACACCTCGTATTATACTTATGGTGGTGCCATTGCGTTGGCTCTCGATCTCGAACTTCGTGCCCGTTTTAATAAAAGCCTTGATGATGTAATGCGCGAATTATGGAGGAAATTCGGGAAGGCAGAAGTACCATATACATTAGATGATGTACGAAATGCTTTAGCTGCCGTTGCAGGTAATTCGGCTTATGCGACTACCTTTTTTAAAGAGCATGTGTATGGTCACCAGTCTTTCGATTACAAAAAATTATTAGAACCTGCAGGTTATACTTTGCAACATACAAACAGCGGAGCATGGCCTGGAGAAATAGCTTTCAAAACAGAAGAAAATCAATTGATCGTTGCAAATAATACAATTCGTAATACTCCGTTATACATTGCCGGTATTGATATTGATGACGTAATTATAGAATTTGACGGGAAAAAAGTACACCAGGTACAAGATATAACCGATGTACTAAGACATCATAAACAGGGAGAAAAAATTTCGATTGTTTACGCCCATAGAAATAATGTCATCAATACACAAATAACTCTTACAGAAAATCCGGCGGTTAGAATCGTTGCAATTGTTGAAGGGAAAACAAACAGCGAAGTACAAGCATTCAGGGTAAAGTGGATGGGCGCAAGATAATTATGAATGATGAATGATGAATGATGAATGATGAATGATGAATGATGATCTGTGAATGGTGAGTGATGAATGATGAACGATGAGGCACCACAAGTCCTATCTCCTAAACAAGAATTATAACTTATGAATTATCAGTCAAGAGCGACTTTAAATATCAAACTTTAAACTTCCTGCTTCTTAACACTCCTTCCTCCTTCAACACCTGCCTTATTTTCTGCCTTGTTGTGTACAGGCGTCCAAGCATACCCCCTGCTCCTACACTAAGGCTAAAGGCTGTTAAACCATAACCTTGCAACCAATGGCTAAATATCCATCGGCGGCTGATAGAGAAAATCAGGTACACTACCAGTATAATTATTCCAAGCCTGTCCATTCGCGTAACGGCTTTGCTTGTTTCTGCATCCCATGTAATACTGTGCATCTTTTTGGCTGCTAATAATCCAATCGCAATTCCAAGTATAAAACCGCCTGCTGCTACCCATCCTGCTATATAATTATGTGATACTTCATCGATAACTATTGCTATAATTAAGATTAGAAAGAACAGCAGCCTTCTAAACCTGAAAAGCAATTTATCATGAACAAATTTTGTTACTTCTTTCTTGGAACTTAAAGGCATGCAGTAAATTTTAAACATCTACAGGTATCAGAGACTAATACAGAAGTGTTTCTATTACCTATACAAATTCTCAGCCATCTGCAAGTATAGTTTAAGCTTAGTATAATACATAAAAAAGGCAACGGACCTTAGCTTAAAATGAAGATGGACGAGATCATCACAAGCTTTAATCCATTGCCATACACATCAGAAAATCAGTGGAGGTTATTGAGGAGCAGTGGGAGTGTCTTTTCCTACCACAGGCCAAACCGCCGGAGACGGAAAACTTATACCTTTATTGGCACCACGAACCTGGGCATCCTGCCCAAAATAGTATAAAGGCCAACCTTTGTAGGTAAGTTGTTTCTTACCAAAAACGTCAATTACACTAAACAACGTTTTGTCTAATACCGACGGAACAACAATTTTGTCTGTTTCGTAGATAGGCCATATCGGGTTGTTAGAAAAATCGGCTCTGGTATAATTATTTTTGTTGTTCTTATCATTTCTAAAACCATATAAAGTAAGGCCGTTAGCATCAGTAAAATAAATTGTTTTACCATCGCCTTCCGTGTAGTCCGATTTGTAGTTCTTTCCGTTATGTCCCACAAGCTGGGCATTTGCAAACATGATGGAATAATCAGGCTTTGCAATAAACCATATTCCTCCTATTCCATCGCCTGTAGTTACCCCTGCATTTTCAAGTGTATTTGTTCCGTTTACAGCAGGAGCATGATAATATAAAGGCCACCCTTTGTAGGTTAATTGCTTTTTTCCTGCTGCAGTTGTTACAACGGTAAAGTCTGCTCTTTTTAATGTTGTATCTATATTTGCATCTGCAAAATTGTCAACATTAAATGCGGGCCATACCGCTTCACATGCGCCCGAACAGGAGGGTTGTCCGTTTGCATCACTTGCAAACATGTAAAGCGTCCGGCCATCTTTATCGGCAAGATAAGTTCCTAAGGTTGGGCTTGTTTGCAACTGAACTTGTTTAGGAATAACAGGAATTTCAGCATGCTTACAACTAATTACAGTACTTATTAGAAATAATGGCAATACTGCTGAAATACAAATGGTTGAAAACTTTTTCATTTTTAAGCTTTAGTGGTTTGTGATAAAGAGAAATTGGTAACTTTCTAATGCATACGTTGGCTGCTCGTAGAAGTTGCCTGGGCATAAAAAAGTTTTTGAAATATTAGCAGGAATAAATAGCAGTAACTTGTAAAAGTTATTAAATAGAACAGACGAGGCAACCAAAATTTAAAAGAGCCGTATTCATAATTATAATTAGCAAGCCGACTTGAAAAATTTAGGGGAAATAATACAAGGTTGTGCCCGCAAAAATCACCGCGACCAAAAGCAACTTTATGAGCATTATTACGGCTATTGTCTTAAAATAGTATTCAGATATATCTTCCGTTTTGATAAAGCAGTGGATGTTGTAAATGACGGTTTTATTAAAGTGTTCAATAAACTTGACAACTTTCATTATAATAATCCTGAAGACCTTCAAAAAATATTGATGGGATGGATGCGGACAATAATGATCAACACCGCAATTGACCAGTTAAGAAAAGATAACTTTCTCCCCGAAATTGGTTCGATAAATGAAGATATGTGGTTAGAAGATAAAGGACAATCGGCTGACCAGTCGCTTCTATATAAAGAACTGATTAACCAGGTTAAAAAACTTCCTCCCGCTTACAGGATTGTTTTTAATATGTATGTTATAGATGGATTTACACACCAGGAAATTGCCAATCAGTTAAAAGTAGCAGTAGGCACTTCAAAATCGAATTTGTTTAAGGCAAGAGCCTTACTACAGGACTATCTTAAAAAAAATGAGGATCAGGTAAAAATATGTTTGATGTAAATGACGATATGGATGAATTGTTCAGACGGGCGGCAGAAAATTATCCGCTTAAAACCGATACTTCTGATTGGCAAAAGGTGGAGCAAAAATTAGCTGCAGCCGAACCGGATGAATCAGTAAAAGGCGGCTCAAAAAACAAGAGCTGGTTTTTGCTTCTGCTTTTATTACCCGTAGCATGGATATGTAATAACCATAGTCATAAATCTGATAAAGCGGCAGCAAAAATTGAAAATCCATCAACGAAAAATATTCAACCAGATCATGAAAATGATAAGAACAATGATAAGAGCATTACATATAAACAAGATAATAGTTCAGCGGAAAAACTTGCGAAAAAGCAGGTAAATCAAGGTGTCAAATACAAGGAATCTCACACACGCAACAACAAGCTTCTACCAAATCTTTTACCAAGAAAAAGTACACTTTCAACAAGAGAAAGTACGCTTAATATAAAAAGCAAAAAGAAATATTCAGGAAATTCCGTTTCCTCTAATCCTATGGCTTCAGCAGAGTTAACAAATGACCTGACCAAAGATTTGACAGTTAACTCAACCAGAAAAGAAAATAAGGCATTTTCTACAGAACAAGATGAAAGCGATCCAAACAGAAATTTGCAAACTGATGCAGATGCCGGATTAAAAGTAGCAGGTAAAGACACTTCTAACAATACAGTAGTTTCAGAAAATGCGAATCCAATTACAAACGACAGCGCTGGTAAAAATGCAAAAACAAAAGACAGGAAAAAAACGTTGCGCCTGTACGCAGGAATTGTTGGTAGTGCAGATATAAGCACCGTAAAATTTCAGTCTACAAAAACGCCGGGACTTGGGGCAGGTATTTTAGCAGGATACCAACTTACCAAAAGACTAAGTGTTGAATCGGGATTATCCTACCAAAAGAAGTTTTATTTCACCGATGCTAAATACTATAATCCAAAAAAAGTATACACCTCACCTTCCCGCAAACTTTTATATGTAGAAGGAAATTGCAGCATGTTGGAGCTTCCTATAAATTTGAAATACAATTTTAAAACATCGGCAAAACATTCGTGGTTTGTTGTGTCGGGTTTATCTTCCTATTTTATTAAGGCAGAAGATTACGATTATACATACGAAGGCAACGGACAGTTGACTTATTGGCATATGAATTACAAGAACTCGTCTTCAAGCCTGGCTACTGTTATTAACGCAAACATTGGTTATGAACGTAAAGCAGGTAAAACAGGTACCCTGCGAATTGAGCCGTATTTGAAGTTGCCGGTAAAAGGTTATGGCTGGGGTAGAATGCCTATTATGAGTACAGGCTTAAACGTGGGCTACACAAAAAAGATATTTTGAACAGTGCTAATGCGAAGCATAATTGCAAGGCATGATTCTACATGCATAGTAATGCCAAATGATTAGTATAAACTCTCACCTGCCTAAGCAATAAAAGACTACGCTACAAAAACTACAGACATCACATCCTTAACATTTGCCTGAACTACCTCGTTCTTTTCCTAAGCTGAAAAGAATATTAATCAGATTATACAAATCCATTAAATTGCCGCCGATTAAATTAACTGTAAACAGCATAAAGTTTTTTATGAGGCAATTACTTATAGCCATTGGATGTGTATTGACAATATTTTTGGGAGGATGCAAGCAACCTGCAAAGAATGCAGAAAGCGATCAGGCAACTAAAAGCAATCAAACAACTGAAAATAAAAATGAAACAAAACAAACCGGACCAAAAACATTGGCGGATGCAGCTACCATAACAGCAAGAAAAGAAGTGCCTGTTTTATGTTATCATCAAATAAGAGACTGGGCGGCAAGTGATGGAAAAGTTGCCAGAGATTATATTGTGCCTGTTGAAAATTTTAAAGCGCAATTAAAAATTCTGGCAGATAGTGGATACCATACAATTCTACCTAATCAGTTGTACGATTACCTTGCTTATGGAACCACTCTTCCTGCTAAACCTGTAATGTTAACTTATGATGATACTGATGACGACCAGTTTACTATAGCCGCGCCAGAAATGAAAAAGTATGGTTTTAAAGGTGTTTTTTTTATAATGACTGTATCCCTTAACCGTCCAAGATATATGAGCCGTGAACAGGTAAAACAATTATCAGATGAAGGGCACGTAGTTGAGTCCCATACCTGGGATCACCACAAAGTAACCGGCTATAAAACACCTGAAGACTGGACAACACAAATTGAAAAACCAAAAAACCTGATTGGAGAATTAACCGGCAAAACATCAGAACATTTTGCCTACCCGTTTGGATTGTGGAACAAAGAGGCAATTCCTGAATTAAAGAAAAGAGGGGTAAAGTCAGCATATATATTAAGTACTAAACGTGATCCCGATGATCCTTTATTTACAATAAGAAGAATGATTGCAAGCGGCTACTGGAGTGCGCCGGGTATGTATAGAAGCATGATGCAAACTTTTAAATTATAGTTGCAGAACGTGTTTAAATAAAATCGTTGAAACACCCGGATGATAGCAAGGCTTGTTAAGTTATCTATTCGAAGATTATAAACCCTTTACCTTAAAAAGTTACTCTATTTACCTGCAGTAATCTTAATGATCTTATCATTGCTTCCGTTAGTGGTAGAAACATAGACACTACCATCAGGCGCAACGCATACATCACGCAAACGACCATATCTCCCCTTTAAAAATTCTTTTGCACTAACTATTTTATCACCGGCTTCATTTAACTGAAGCTGGTACAATGTACTCTCTTTTAAAGTTGTAAGCAGTAGCGAATTCTTCCAGTTACCGATTGAATTACTATTGTAATATTCTAAACCGCATACTGCCAGGGTTGGTGTCCATGCATATAACGGTTCTGCAACATTATTGGCAGAACAAAAACTTCGTTCATCTCTTTCATTACAAAAACCTTCCACGTTTGGCCAGCCGTAATTTCTTCCTTTTTGTATAATATTCACTTCATCATCGTTGCCTGGACCATGCTCAGATGCGTATAGTCTATTTTTTGCAAATACCAATCCCTGCGGATTGCGATGACCGAAACTCCATACCGCACTATTGGGAAACGGGTTATCACCGGGAATAGAGCCATCAAGGTTAATACGAAAAACCTTACCACTCAGCGATGATTTATCCTGTGCAGTACGCGAGTGAGAAGCATCTCCTGTTGTTATGAATAACTTTCTATCCGGTGATATTATTAAACGACTGCCGTTATGAATTCCCGCGGCGGGAATGTTATCAATAAGAACAACAGGATCAATAAGGGTGGTTCCGTTATAATTATACCTTACTACTTTTCCTTTATAGTCGCCCTTTTCATAATCAAAAGCAACAAATACCTGTGGCGTTTTCAGGAAGTCAGGATGTAAGGCCATGCCTAATAATCCGCCCTCACCTCTCGACTTTACTTCATCAATCGTTTTTACAGCAGTTACTTTACCGGTTACCGGGTCTACCCTGCTCACTGTGCCGTCACGTTCCGTTATCCATAACTTTTTATCTGGTCCCCAAACCAATTCCCAAACATTAGTAAGGTTTGCAGTAAGAACGCTTGTCGTAATATCATTATCTGAAGCGGCACTAATTTCAGCATCGGTTGCTGAAGCATCGTTACACGAAATACCAGAAAACCACATTAACACTACTAACCATAATTGTATTGACATCATTGTTGTGCTTTTATCGTTATAATTTTTACAATCAATAAGCAAGCCTCCTAACTATTTTTATGGATATAACCCCTGGCTTTAATTGTAAGTTTCTCCTTCACCTGTATACTTTCTGTAAATAATTTCTTCCCGGCGAATACTCTACTTTACAGCCTGCTAAAATTACACTTTTGATATACCATCAATAACCTTTCCGCATGTCAACTTATCAACTTAACAACCGACATTTGCCCCCATGCATTACACTGATCTTCGTATTGTTTTCATGGGGACGCCCGAGTTTGCAGTTGCATCGCTACAGGCATTGGTTGAAGCAGGTTGTAATATTGTTGGCGTTATAACAGCACCTGATAAACTTGCAGGACGTGGCATGACACTAACCGAAAGTGCAGTAAAAAATTACGCTGCCAAAACAAGATTACACATACTTCAGCCCCAAAAATTGAAGAGCCCTGATTTTCTTGCTGAGTTAAAATCGCTTAATGCAGACCTTCAAATTGTAGTTGCTTTTCGCATGTTGCCCGAAGCAGTTTGGAACATGCCTCCGCTTGGAACTATAAATCTGCACGGCTCTCTTCTTCCTCAGTATCGCGGAGCAGCGCCAATAAACTGGGCTGTTATTAATGGTGAACAAGAAACGGGCGTAACCACTTTTAAATTGAAACATGAAATAGATACAGGAGACATTTTAGTGCAGGAAAAGATACTGATTAGCGAAAACGATACCGCGGGCCAGCTACATGACTTGATGAAAGAGATAGGGGCTAATCTTTTAGTGACAACCGTTAAAGGTATTGCAGACGGATCGCTGCTTGAAACACCGCAGGTAAAAATAATTAACCAGGCAGGCGAATTAAAACATGCTCCTAAAATATTTACAGAAACCTGCACGATCAACTGGAATAGAACCTGTGATGAAATTTACAATCTTATCCGGGGATTATCCCCACACCCTGGCGCTATAACAGAGTTCGAAGGAAGGATTTTAAAAATCTATAGGAGTAAGAAGGAAGCTGTAAATCATGACCATTCTTTAGGGCAGTGGGTTACTGATAACAAAAGCTTTTTAAAATTCGCCTGCGCTGATGGTTATATTTATGTAACCGAACTTCAGTTAGAGGGAAAGAAAAGAATGTTGGTTGAAGATTTTTTAAGAGGGTATAGGTTTGAGAAGTAGGGCTACAATTATTTATATAGGTCCCGAAAGTTAATATTTAAGAAGAATACTTTTTAAGTTTGAATAAATTGAATTTTGATGAACCAGGCAGACAAGCAGGAATTATATTAACTTATTGATAACTGCAACAATGATATTTTATTAACCGAAGTAAAACAATTACTCCAATCCGCAACAGAGAAAGATTGGTGGGATGAGTTAACCAAAGATGATAAGAATTTGTTGATTGAATCGAAGGCTCAATATGAGAAAGGTGATTTTATTAGCCATGATTAACTGATGGAGCAGTTTGATGCAGGAAAAACAGATAGTGTGGACTGCAGTTGCACGTAAAGATTTTAGGCAAATTGCAGAATAGTTTGCTGAAAACTGGCCTTCGTTCGCTTTAGAAAAGTTTTCAAGAACTTTAAATCAATCTTAAAGTAGCATTATTACAAAAGCACCTAAATATTGGCTTCAACAGTTCAAAGTGTTCTCGTTTTAGAAAAACACTTATTACAAAATATTATATGCTGATTTATGTTGCATATAAAGATTACATCGTAATACATCGTTTAAAGCACACAAGAATAAAATAATGAAAGGATGCTTATCTTATTAGCTATATCCATTTATCTAAATGTTCTTATAATCTTACTGATAAAAACTTACCTGCACCGGAAACTTAGCGTCAACCATTCCTAAGTAAGTAGCTGCAGCATTACTTAATCTTAGCAGAAGGCCTTTGTTCTCTTTCATTTGTGGCATGTCGCCAAGTACTTTTGCAAAAATTACTTTATTATCTCCTGATGAAATTTTTAAAATTGTTCCGGGTGCAACATCATTCATGAGGACATAATATTTCTTATCCTGCCAGCCGCTGGTAGTCTTAAACGTTGCAGCATCACCTGTTCTGCTGGTCAGCGATTTTTGAGATGCTTCTGAGGTAAATAATTCTGCAAACACCCCTTCATTTGATGTTTGCGGTACGGGTGTTAACAGGTCAGCTTTATGTTCATTGTTTGGATGCACATTTTCCTGTTGTAAAGGCTTACTAACGGCAGCAGTTTCTGTTTGTTCAGTTGTTTTAGCCGGAGGAGTTTCTTCTTTTTCTTTCGGTTTATCAACTACAGCTTCAGTTTCACTTTTCGTGCTTCCCGCTACAGTATCCTTTGATGCGCCTGAAACATCAGGTTTTGTAATGGCAGCATCGCTTGATGAAGCAGCCACCTCATTATTACCCGAACTAACATTTGCAGACTGATTATTTACTACTTTTAAATAACCTACCACCAACGGCATTCCTTCTTTAATCTCGTCGGAAGTAAGATTATTCCATTGCTTTACATCATCCAGCGCCACCTTATAATTCTTAGTTATGCCAAATAGCGTTTCACTTTTTGCTACTGTATGATACAATGGAATTGAAGTTCCTCCCCCACCGGCTTTCCCCGTTACATCAAGGTTTTGGGGAGTTAGCGGAATTTTTATTGTTTGCCCGGTATTTAATCCTTTCTCTGTGGTAGTACGGTTAAAAGCTGTAATTGTTTTTACAGTTTGGTTATACTTTCTGGCTAAGCTGTAATAATTTTCTTTAGCAGATACTGTGTGGGTTATATATAGATTTGGAGCAGTTCCTTCAACAGTGAGGGTTGGGGTTTGTGCAGACGCGACCGTTGAAAAATAAATACAAACGATAACAATCATTTTTCTCATACTACCAGGTTTTCACTATTTACAAAATGAGTTACGCCGGCAAAGTTAGGACTTTAAAATTCTCCAGTTAACAGGGTAATAGTTGTTAACACGGTTGGGCAAAACTTTCATCCAACCCAGGTTTATTCCCTGATATTGTGCTAATGCCCATCCTTTTAATTTTGTGTCTAAAAGCAGGTCTTGCCTTCTTAAATATTGCAAAGACTGCTCTTTATTTAATTCAGCAAAAGGAATATTTGAGGTTAAAATATTTGACAATGCAAGCTCGTGATGAGGAACCAAGTCAGCGCCTTTAATTGAACCAACAGCAACACCTGATTTTCTGATAGCAAGACTTTTGGAAACCTCAGAAATCTCTTCGTGCCACTTAGCAGGAAAGGCAACAATAAGTTCTTGCTGTTTATTAAAAACATATTGATCAGGCAGATCAATCCATCTTTCGATAATTGTTTTCTCCTGCTTCAAAATGGAAGATGCAGGTTTATAATGAGGATAATATTGATCGACAGGATTTCTCTGGTGGAAACAGGCAATAAAAAACCCCTCGCCCTTTAATTTATAAGGATAAAAACGATAACCAGGAACTTGATGTTTTAAAGATTTCGTTTCTACAATTCCCCACGAAGGATCTATTTTAATATCAACAGGAATTACTTGAAATTGATCTATAATCCAGTCACACACTTCTTCATTTTCTTCTTTACTATAGCTGCAGGTACTGTAAATCAAATAACCATTTTGTCTCAGGCTGCCGATTGTATCAGTCAAAATTCTTTGCTGCCGCATGCTGCATAATTGCACGTTGGCTCCGCTCCATTCGCTTATTGCATCTGCATCTTTTCTAAACAGGCCACTTCCACTGCAGGGTGCATCTATCATTATTAAATCGAAGTAACCTGGCAGACGTTTGAAATCCTTGGGATCGTTATTGGTCACAACAACATTGCTGCTTCCCCACTTGCTAATGTTTTCGGCGAGAACGGTTACACGCGTTTTTATTACCTCGTTACTAACAATAAAACTGTCAGGCAAAGCGGCAGCTAACAAAGTACTTTTCCCGCCGGGGGCAGCACACATATCAAGAACACGTTTGGGTTCGTCATCATGTTTGTATAACTGTTTAATTATTTGATCGAGGAACATACTGCTTGCCTCCTGCACATAGTAAGCACCCCCATGAAAAGTAGGATCCAAAGTAAACGAAGGCCGCTCTGATAAATATCTTCCGTTTGCGCACCATGGAATTACCGACTCTACAGGTAGTTCTGACACCAACACTGGCTTGGCAGGATTCAATCTTATAGAAGTAATTTGTGTGTCATCGTGATGAACTTCTATAAACAATCTTTCATCAAACCCTCTTACATCTTTTAATGAATGTATTAAAGCCGCAGGTAAATTAGACAACAGGTAAAAATTGAAGACCAAAATTAAGCAATAGCAATACTTAAGGCATTAGCGATGGCAGGAAACTTTTTACTGTCCGGCAGATGTTGCAACAAAACCCTTTAATTGTCGCAATTAGCCGCTTTGAAAACAAAATCTGTTTATACGTTTGTAGCCTGGGTTGGTAATAAGCCCATAGCACTCTTTCGATATAATTAATACCATGATCCTTAACAACAAAAATGCAATTGTATATGGGGCTGGTGGCTCATTAGGTGGTGAGGTTGCCAAAGCATTTGCAGTTGCTGGTGCCAAAGTGTTTTTGACAGGCCGCAACATTAGCTCTGTCCAGAAAGTGGCGGACGAAATTTTTGCTTCCGGTGCAAAAGGCGGAAGTTGATGAGGTGTTCGTTCTTACCAGTCTACCCCTCAGGGAGATTTAGAGGATTTACAGCGTTTTTATTTCAGCAACCAATTTTTGCAGTACTCCTTTAGCATCTCCAAAAAGCATAGAAGTTTTGGGTTGAAAGAACAGCATATTTTCTATACCTGCATAACCAGGCTTCATGCTTCGCTTATTTACGATTACCAATTTTGACTGCTCAACTTCAAGGATGGGCATACCATAAATAGGAGAAGCAGGATCGGTTTTAGCAGCGGGATTTACAACATCGTTTGCACCAAGAATAAGTACAACATCTGTATTTTTAAAGTCTTCATTTGCCTGTTCCATTTCGAGCAGCTTTTCATAATTCACATCTGCCTCGGCTAACAAAACATTCATGTGCCCTGGCATGCGGCCTGCCACGGGATGGATGGCATAGGTTACATTAACGCCTTTCTCTTCTAATAGTTTTTCAAGTTCGTGACACACATGTTGTGCCTGCGCTACCGCCAGTCCATAGCCCGGCACTATCACAACTTTTGAAGCATAACTCATTACTACTGCTGCATCGTTTAAAGTAATCTCTTTATAATTTCCTGCCGTTTGGGTTGATGAGGCGGCATTACTTCCGCCACCAAATGAGCCAACTAATACATTCAATAAACTCCTGTTCATCGCCTTGCACATAAGTATGGTAAGCAATGTGCCTGCAGCGCCAACTAAAATTCCGCCGGTAAGCATTACCTTATTGTTGTATAAAAAACCACCGCAGGCAGCAGCTACACCGGTAAAAGAATTTAGCAAAGAAATTACAACAGGCATATCTGCGCCACCAATAGGAAGAACGAAAAAGACACCATAAATGATGGACAAGCCAAAGATCAAATAAAAAATATTGTTACTGCTTTTTGTAAAATCAAAGATCAGCAATGCTGCTAATGAAAGGATTATTAACAACAGTACAATATTAAAGATGTGCTGCCCTTTAAATGAAAAGTCTTTTACTTTACCGTTTAACTTACCCCACGCTACCACGCTGCCGGCAAACGAAACAGACCCTATTATGAGTCCTGCTAATATTATTAATAACCTGCCTGCTATTGCAGAACGACCATCGTTAGTAACAAAGGCAACAGGGTAAGTTATATCGGGCACCTGGCTTAACAGAGTTGACAAATGATTAAATTCAATCATTGCAATTAATGCCGCACATGCTCCGCCCATTCCATTAAATAAACTTACCATTTCGGGCATTGCTGTCATCTTCACTTTTTTAGCTGCAAGTGTACCTACAAGCGACCCAAGAATTAGTCCGGCAAAAATGAAAAGGTAATTATGAAGTTTATTTCCATTTTCATCCCGGTAAAGAAAGATGGTTCCAAAGATTGCCAATGCCATCCCTGCAGCAGCTATCAGGTTCCCTTTTCTGGCAGTTGCAGGATGTGACAACATTCGTAAGCCAATAATGAAGGTTACTGAAGCTATTAAATAAAGTAAGGTAAGTATGCTCAATTGCATGTATTATTATTTCTTCTTTTTTGACTTAAACATTTCCAGCATTCTATCGGTCACAACAAAGCCGCCCACTACATTCAGTGTTCCTAATACCACCGCTAAAAAACCTAATATTAAAGAGAGGTAATTGTTAGCTTCGGCTTTTCCCATAACTATTATAGCACCAATCACAACCACACCATGAATGGCGTTGGCACCGCTCATAAGAGGCGTATGCAAAACACTTGGCACCCTGCCTATCACTTCAATCCCAACAAATATCATCAGGATAACGATGTAGAACATTTGTTCATTTGCAGTTATCCAGCTTAGAATGTTTTGCATAATGCATCTTTAGTTTGCTGCGAAAGTTAGATAAATGTTACGACATAAATAGATGCAACCTGTTGTTATGAAACATCAGATATTAGTATAGCAGTGATTGTAAATTTTAGTGAGACCTGGATAAGAATCAATTACAGAAACAAAACAACAAGAATAATAAACAGGCTGATTATCTATACAGTTTGAATACAATGCTTTCAAGACGTGGACTTGCAAACATCAAAAAATATTAAAGCTTTAGCAGCTATTAAATTTATAAACTTCACCTTATTGTTGCAGCAGGTTACATTATAGTAGAGATGTTTACCGGATAGTATCTCTCGCTAAATCGAAGGTGCTGAAAACACCATAACCGTTTTTTACATTACTGAAAACCAACACAGGCTCTGCGAACGGATTATCTTCTGCATCCCTGTAAGCATCGTAGCTTTTGCGGTATTTGTAATGGTCGTAAGTGATGGTATGTAATTCTACAACTGGCTTGTAGTATGTATTATTAGAAGGATAGAGCATGGGCTCTAATTGATTGTGCTGAATAAATAACAGAATTTCTTTTACCTGTCCGTTAAAGTTTTTATCGGACATAAAAAATTCCTGGTCAATACAGTTTTCAAAATCAGTGGGGTCACCGTTACTTCTCCTGTCAATATCCTTATCAGATGAATGCATACAATATATTCCTCCATATTTAACAACAGCACTACCACCTGAATTTAAGGGCCGCCTTAATTTAATTAAATAATAATTGGCAGTTGAAGCATCGTCAGTAAAAGTAATTTTCACTTCATCTAAATAATTGCCGTTTCCGTCTTTTTTTACATTCACACGTTTTGTTATGCTGAAAGAAGTGGGAGCAGGTGTTACTGTTTCTGCAACTACCGCAGTAAAATCAGGAGCGGCAGCAGTTAGCCTATAGGTATTACCTGCTTGGGGCCGGGTGTAACGCTTAACAAGATATGTATTGGAATATGCCTGGTAAACCAACGTATCTTTTAAAATATTGTTCTCGTAAAGTTGAACAAGTGCATTGGTTACTTTATAAGTTGCAGGACTTGCAGTATCAAGAATGCCGACAGTTTTACTTACCGAAACGCTAAAAGCAGTATTAACCCGTATAAGCCCGTTTACAACAAATTTGGTGGTTTGAGGTGGCACATCTATTTCAATGTCTCTCTCGCAGGAAACAGTTAGAAAGATTATGAATAAAACAGGAAGTATATGTTTCATAATTAGAATTTGAATTGATAGGTGAAGGATGGAAGAAAGGGAAAAAGCGATACCTGTTTGAAAACAGGATTAAATGGGGCAACATCTTTAGTGCCGAGATAAATATAAAAAGGGTTGCGACGATTATATACATTGTATATACTCCATATCCAGGTTCGGGTGTGTTTCTTTTTAACTTTTGTAAAACTTGCGGCAATATCCATGCGATGATAAGACGACATTCTAAAACCGTTCCTTTCCTTATACACCAAAATTTCGTTGCCATTGTTGTCGACATACTTTTCTGTAGGAAGCGTAATCGCTTGCCCGGTTCCAAAAACCCAATCAGCGCTTAATTCAACTCTTTTGCTTAATTTATGTACAATCGCTGCTTTAAGATCGTGACGCCTGTCGTACCTGTATGGAAACTTATTTCCGAAGTTAAGATTTTCAAATTGCCTGTTTGTCCAGCTTAAGGTATAACCCATCATGCCGGTAGTTTTTCCTTTCTTGCGTTGCAGAAAAAGTTCAGCACCGTAACTCCACGCTTTGCCCATTTCTACTTTATCTTCCCAATTGCCTGTAACATCAAGGTAGCTTGCACCTTCCGCATATTCAATAACGTTATTCATCTTTTTGTAATAACCTTCAACGCTTATTTCGTAGTTGTTTTTTAAGTTGTAAGCAACACCTGTTGCAACCTGTTGCGCCTGTTGAGGCAAAACTTTTTTTGTAACAGGCACCCATAAATCGGTAGGCAGGCCAATACCGCTATTAGTAAGCAAGTGAATGTATTGGTTCATTTGCGCATAGGACGCTTTAATGCTTAGGTCGTTATTTAGAAGATACCTTAATGCAAGCCGTGGCTGCAGCGAAGTAAACGTTTTGTTATTAACAGTAAAGGTTGTAAAATGAAGGCCGAGGTTTGATTTTAATTTCGATGATAACCGTATATCATCTTCAATATAAGTATCCGTTTCTTTGGCATTGGTAAATTGATACTTAAGAAGGGTATCCACCGGCGAAGCTCCGGGGTAAGATTCCTTAGCTTGTATTGCACCCGGCTTGTACCGGTGAAAAGTAATGCCTGTGCCAATTTTAATAAAATGGTTTGGATTAGGTAAATAATCAATATCGTAATGGGCACTAACATCTTCGATGCCCGAAAAATATCTTAGTTTATAAAACTCATTATTGTTTGTTCTGGATTGTTCTTCGGTGTTCACATCAAATTTGTAACGGCTGTAATGTGCGGTTAGATTGCCGAAAAGCTTTTTACTGAAGAGGTGGTTCCACCTGGTAACTGCTGTAACGTTACCCCATAATAAACCTGCATTTGTTGTAACGTCTGATAATTTTTCTTTAGCATAAAAACGGTCATTACCAAAATAACCGCTGAAATAAACATGGTCTTTTTCAGAAACTTTTAAATTTGCTTTGGCGTTGAAATCGTAAAAGTAATAACCTGTTTTTACTCCTTCGGTTTGTTTCTTAATAAGAGGTCGGGCCAACAGATCAATATAAGTTCTTCGGCCACTTATAATAAAGGATGATTCTTTGCCTTTCTTAAATGGCCCTTCCAAAGTTAGTCTTGAGGCAATGATGCCTATGCCGCCTTCGCCATGTAATTCATTTTTATTTCCTTCCTTCATTTGTATATCCAGTACCGAAGATAACCTTCCGCCATATCGTGCAGGAAAACCCCCTTTTACCAGCTCAACACTCTTTACCGCATCGGCATTAAACACGCTGAAAAAGCCGAACAGGTGCGTAACATTATACACCGGCACACCATCCAATAAAATTAAATTTTGATCCGGCCCTCCTCCCCGAACATAAATCCCTGACTGCCCTTCGTTACCTGCCTGCACGCCGGGTAAAAGTTGAATAGCTTTAATAATATCTGTTTCACCCAAAAACTTAGGTAAGCTTTTAATCGTTTCGATAGGTAAATCTACACTGCTCATTTGTGTACGCAGTTGTATGGTTGGCTTCTGTAAACCTTTTACCACAACCTCTTCCAAAGAAGCACCGGGTTCCATTTCTACATCAATAGTGTAATCTTTATTTAGCAGCAATCTTTTTTCGAAAGGTTTAAAACCGGCATAGGTAATAAGCAGCGACGCACTGTCGGCGGAAACTGTAATTGAGTAAAAACCAAAGTTGTTACTGGTGGTACCTACGTTTCTATCAGTAAGATAAACCGATGCACCGCGTAAACGTTCGCCAGTCTTAGTATCGGATATATAGCCGCTTAAGGTATGTTTTTGCGCAAATGCCTGCAACACATCAAGTGATATAATTATTATTAACAGGCTGAAGTGTTTGGGCATAAGTTATTTGATAAGTTGTTTTTTTAAGGGGATGAACAGAAAGACAATTGAAATTTATGAAACGTTTTTCAGTATTGTGTTAAATTCTACGGTTTATTTACGAAAGGTAAATTTGATGTTTGATGTGGGCAATAGGGGAGAAAGGAAATAACAACAGATGGTGGTGACCAGAATTATTGAAATTACTGGTAAAAAACTTTTTCAAACTTATGCCTTGTTCCAATAAGTCAGATATGTAAATATGAGTATTATTAAAGCATTTATGATAATAGCAATAATTTTGGCAATAGTCCAGATAGTATTAAGTATTTGCTTGTTAGCATTCCATCTATATGGTTTGTTTTTCCAGATGAAAGGACTATTTTCTAAGGCTAAAAGTCCGTCAAAGGAAATGTAAAATGTTGTTCGTTGGTTTCCTTTGTCATCAACTTTTGTATTAGTATAAACGTATCCGTCCTTTTCTAATTTATAAAAAGCACGAACTAACAATTTATTCTCCTGTGCTGTGAAATCTGAAACATAGCTTTTGGTCGCCTTAAAAGATGACTGATTTTTATGTGCAATAATGCCTTGTCGAAGTCTATTGTCATTATCGAAAATTATTTTTATGTCAACTGATAAAAATATTAGGAGGTGTCCAAAAAGCTGGCATACAAACAATCACTTATCAAGGCAATTCAACGATTGTTTTATTATTGCAACACACTCAAATATTTGTTTTTTGGTAATAATTAAAGGTGGGGCAAATCGAATTTTATCTCCATGTGTAGGTTTTGCTAATAAGCCGTTATTCTTTAATTCAATACAGAGATGCAAGGCGGCCTCCTTATTAGGATGCGCTATCTCGATAGCGTTTAATAAGCCTTTTCCCCGAATTGCTTTAATAAAAGGAGACTGAAGTTTTGTAAGTTCGTCTCTTAAAATCTTTCCCATCGCTTCAGCGTTTTCGCCCATTTGTTCATCTTTTAAAACCTGGAGAGCCACCATAGCAACTTTACACGCCAGCGGATTGCCGCCATAAGTACTACCATGCTCACCGGGTTTTATGGTAAGCATAATATCATCATCGGCCAGAAC
>MWWB01000065.1_pt1 | contig 20122 bp, 15 predicted proteins | sample 1047291 | NCBI WGS metagenome assembly MWWB01 (sample SAMN06349976, study PRJNA376086) | soil metagenome | isolation source: MS4-1 sample Antarctic (ecotone) soil | place: Antarctica | reverse complement strand
GTATTAGCTGTTCTTACACCGGTACGTCCATACTTAATTCAATTAACAGTTGATAAATATATTAGTGGAAAACTTGCGCAGGAACCTAAAAAAACAATCTTGGCTGCAGGTTTAATTTGTGCAATAGTGTAAGAAGCATAATAACTATGGCCACGGTGTACAACAATGGTTGGCTCCGTATTTTTTTGTTTTAAATAATCATCCAGTGCTTCCTGTGCTTTTGCATCTTCGTCTTTTTCTTCATCTAATGGCTTATTAGCATAAATAATGATAGATTTCCCCCTGGTAGAATTAATAGTAACCCATTGGGGATTGCTGGAAATTTTCCAGTTAGCTCCTGAAAATTGACGCATAAAACCCGCATAATTATTACGGCCATCCTCATCGCCATAAAAGAAAACCTGCATTACCACTTGCTGGCTTTCATTAGCAAGAGAACTATAGGCTACGCTATAAACAGGCGGTATGCCAAATTCTTTTGAGAGGTTAATGTTATTGCTGGAATCGGCAGAAAGAAAAAGCTTGTATAAAAGATTATACATCACCATTCCCCGCTGATCATTGTTTGACAAATTTCTATCGTAATTATACTTTACGTTTTGTAGCATTTGTGCAGCCAGGGGCTTGATCGTTTCTGCAATGCTTGCGTAAGAGTCAGCTACATCCACACCATCTTCCAGGCCCGTTGATTTTTCCAATCCATTTACAAATGCGGTCATTAAGCTTTGTTTCTTTTCATCATCAGGGAACGTACTTAAAAAATTACTGAGCGTATTGAAGCCGGCAGCAATCTTTATAAATTTTTTATAGCGGTCAAAACTGACGCTCATGAGCAAAGAGTCGCCACGCTGACCAATTTTTTGCATAATGGCAGGGTAAACACCACGTGTGTAACTTGAAGTGTAAATTTCACTTTCAGATAATACGGCCAGGTAATAAAGTTCCTGTGCATTTAATTGTTGCAGAATGCGAAACCGAACCGCATCAGGCTGTTCATGTAATGCGTTAATTGTTTTTACAAAATACTCCTTAGCCCTGTTCTCCATCCGCTTATTGAGGGCTGCCATTCCATACAACCTTTCTTTTTGCAAAGAACGGATAAGGTAATCTAACCTGGTTTTTACAAGAAGTTTATAATACTTTACATCATCATTTTTAACGGCATCAATTTCTTCTATGGTTTGTGATCCCTTAATGATATTATCCAAAAAAGGAAAGTATAATTGCCCGCTGCCATCGCTGGTAGCCATTTTAGTAACTGCCTTCACCAGGGGATCATCAATTTTGCGTATGGCATAGCCAAGCTTATTATTAGCGGCTGCATAATCATAGAGCAGCGTTGGATATTTATAAGCGGCTATTAAAATCAAACTATCTCTAAAAGGAACATCAGTATTATCTTTCAACATTGCAAAAATCCTTTCGGGATGTGTGGCAGTGTATTTTCTTAATAATATTTGACGGGAAGTTTTATAAGCGGGGTTAGTGTTAAAAGCACCTGTACTTAATACGGCATTGGCTACTTCGTAATTATTTTTAGATATAATGTTTTCTATAGATACTGAAGTTTTGTCTTTTTGCATGACAGCTTCATACATCTCAATCATTCTGGGCAGGTTACTGGCGTTTATTTTTCCACTGCGAAAAGCCGCGGTAAAATTTTTCAGCAATTCCTCAATACCATCTAAATAACGGATTTTGCCTTGCGGGCTCATAATGGTGTCTCTTTCAATAACACATTGAAGTGCGTCTATCCGTTTGATCAAAGCCTGGGTAACCAAAAAATTTATCTCTTCGTCTGCTGAAACATTTAAAAAATTATCGGCCTTTTTATCGGCCTTTAATGCATTTTTCTGTTCTTTATCTATAAGGTCATGCCATCTTGCCCGGTTAATAGGTGGTTTGCAACCTTTATCAATATTAGTTTGTGAAAAACTGTAGTAGCTAAAAAAAGAGAGAAATCCAAAAAAAAGTAATCGTAAGGTAAAGTGCATGCGCCGCATAATACAAATTTAATACCCGCTTCTGAACATTTTCTTTATATGCGAGGTTTTGTATAGACAATTAAAAACAATCCTTCGTTGCAAATGCCCGTTTAAACATATTTCAGCATTAAATTATTATTAAGTCTTTATTAACTGACGGTGTTGAAGCAGCCTTAAAACCATTTTCCTGTAGGTTTGCCGCACAAAACGATAAATGGACAATAGGCTAAAAAAAGTGTTGATTGCAGATGATGAACCTGATATTCTTGAAATTTTAAAATATAACCTTATTAAAGAAGGGTACCAGGTTGTTACTGCCCAGGATGGAAATGAAGCGATAGAGAAAGCAAAGCAAACACTGCCTGACTTAATTATTCTTGATATTATGATGCCTGGAAAAAACGGTGTGGAGGTTTGTGAAATATTGAGATCACAACCGAATATGAAGGATACGTTAATTATGTTTTTAACAGCCTTGAGTGATGAAGCTACCCAAATAAAAGGTTTACTTACCGGAGCAGATGATTATATAAGTAAGCCGATCAGCCCAAATGTTTTTATAAGTAAAGTTCAATCCCTCCTGAGGCGTGTAACAAAAACGGACAATAAAATTGTAGAAGTAAACGGATTAACCATTGACCCGGAAAAGTTTATGGTGAGGTTTGCCGGGAAAGACATTTCACTCGCAAAAAAAGAATTTGAGTTATTATATTTATTAGCTTCCAAGCCAGGCAGGGTTTTTCTTCGCAATGAAATTTTAAGCCAGGTTTGGGGCAACGAAGTAATTGTCGGAGACCGTACTATTGATGTACATATCAGAAAAATCCGCCAAAAATTAGGAGTAGATTGCATTACTACAGTTAAAGGAGTTGGTTATAAATTTGAGCTGTAAGTGATCATTCATTCTATGTTGCAAACCAAAAACTTTACAGCAAAACAATTAGCTGCTCTTACTTCGCTTATACTTTCTATTCCCATCGGGTTTGGCATTTTATTTCTACAAAAAGATTGGTTGCAGGCTGCTATTGCCTTCTTCATTATTTTATCAGGCAGTTACCTCCTTATCTTTTTTATAATCCAGCAATTTATTTATAGAAAGATCAAACTTATTTACAAATTTATTTACCAGACAAAAGCAAGTAAAAAGCAGGAGGTGTATTATAAATATATCCTCCCACAAAAAAGCATTGACGAGGTACGCCAGGATGTAGAAGCATGGGGTGAACAACAACAAAAAGAAATTCAGGTATTAAAAGAAAACGAATCTTTCCGCAAGGAATTTTTACAAAACTTATCACATGAATTTAAAACACCTGTGTTTGCTATACAAGGTTATATAGAAACCTTGCTTGGAGGCGCCATGAACAATACCGAGATCAATGAACGCTTTTTACATAAAGCCTCAAAAAATGTGGAAAGGCTGGTAAATTTAATCCAGGACCTCGATGAAATATCCCGGCTAGAAAGAGGAGAATTAAAGCTGGCAAAACAAAATTTTATTATCCAGGATATTGTTCGTGATGCGTTTGAAAGTTTATCTATCAAGGCTGAGCAACAACATATTTCTTTCGGTATAAAAAAAGGTTGTGAACAGCCATTTGTAGTTTACGCCGACAAGGAAAAAGTTCGCCAGGTAATTATTAATCTGATTGATAATTCTATAAAATATGGTAAGCAGCGAGGAAATATTACAGCAAGCATTTATAATACCGATGGCAAAAATATTTTAGTGGAGATGAGCGATGATGGTATTGGTATTTCCGAAAAAAACCTTTCAAGGATCTTTGAACGCTTTTACCGCACACAAGATGGTAGAACACGAGATGTAACCGGAAGCGGATTGGGGCTGGCTATTTGTAAACACATTATTGAAGCGCATGGTCATAGCATTCATGTACGCAGTACCGAAGATGTGGGGACTACCATTGGTTTTACACTGGATAGCAGGAAAGATTTATAGTATTACTACTCTTTTTGATCTGCTTTAGCTCTACGTAATAGTTTGGGAGATTCGGTAACGTGGGCTTTATCAAAAATTAAGAAGTTCAGCACCTTCTCATATAAACTTAAAAAGGGTATCATAATCAGGACACCTGAAATATTGAATATCATGTGTGCATTTGCAATGGTTTGCTGGGCAGAAGAACTTTGTGAAATAAGTATAACCAATTTTGTAAATAAGGGTAATAATATCAATCCTAAAAGGATCGTGGAAATATTAAATAGCAAATGGAACAGGCCTGTTTTTATTGCTGCTTTTGAACGCCCGATAGATGCAACAAGTGTATCAGCGCAAGTTCCCAATTCTGCTCCTAACATTACAGCAATGCCTGCAGTAATACTTATCAATCCCTTACTTGCCAAGCCAATGACCATTCCTACTGTAGCAGAAGAACTTTGTACAACAAGTGTTACTAATGCCCCGGTAAACATTCCTTTCCATGGATTTTCCAGTGTTTGTAGCCAGCTTACAAAATAGTCGCTATCCTTTAACGGCGCCACGGCTTCTTCCATTGTAAAAAGACCAAAAAATATTAAACCAAAACTGAAAATTACCTTTCCAAGATTGATATAAAATTTTTGTTTGAAAAAAAACATCATTATAAAACCTGATAATATCGGCACTGCAGCATATTCACCTATGTTCAATGCAAATATTTGGCTGGATATTGTAGTGCCAATATTAGCACCCATTACAACGCCCATGGCCTGGCGAAAGGTCATTGCTTTTGTATTAACTAAAGCAATGGTCATAATGATAACAACTGAAGAAGAGTCAAGAAGGATGGTAACAATAAGCCCAGATAAAATTCCTTTAAACACATTATTAGTAAATCTGTCTAAAAAAGAATTAAGCTTATCACCCGCAATTTCTTTTAGTCCCTGCGATAAGTTATTTAAAGCATATAAAAAAAGGATTAACCCCGTCAGAATTAAAAGAATGGCGTCCATTAAAAACTACTTCAATAGTTTTAAAGTAATGATTAATGGTACACCATAGGCTGGCAAAAGAATCGATAACAATTGATTAATATGACAAAGCTTTTTAAGCCGAAACAAATTCATTGCTTTTGTCATTTTCAATAGACGGAAATAGCTAGTTCATTACGGTATCAAATGCGTGAATTGATCTTATTTTATCCAAATCCGGATATTACAAGAAAAAATTTTATACCTTAAAATTGTTTGAGTGGAAAATAAGACTCCAATAAAATTTCATAGCAGAGCGCTAATAACCTCGCAGCTTTCTTAAGCCACCTTCAACAAACTCAATTTGCTCTTATCAAACTTGCGTCTTGCATATTCCAGGTCGAGAGTGAAATATTTTTCTTTGGTTGATGGTAATTCAAACATCGCATCAGTTAAAATGCTTTCGCAAATGCTGCGCAAACCCCTTGCACCTAATTTATATTCCATGGCTTTTACTACCATAAAATCAAGTACATCAAGCTCTATGGTTAATTTGATGCCCTCCAGTTCAAACAAACGGATATACTGTTTAATGAGTGCATTTTTTGGTTCCGTTAAAATAGCTCTCAGTGTTTCTGCATCAAGCGGATCTAAATGCGTAACCACCGGCAACCGGCCTAATAATTCGGGTATCAAACCAAAGGCTTTTAAATCCTGAGCATTTATATAGCGTAACAGGTTTTTTTTCATACTTTCCTGCATGTCCTTGTCTACATTAAAACCAATGGTGTTGGTTTGTACACGGCGGCCAATAATCTTGTCTATTCCATCAAAAGCACCACCGCAGATAAACAGGATATTCTGTGTATTGATCTTTATCAGTTTTTGCTCCGGATGTTTACGGCCGCCTTGCGGTGGAACTAACACATCCGTACCTTCCAACAATTTTAGCATCCCTTGTTGTACACCCTCACCGCTTACATCCCGGGTTATGGAAGGATTATCTCCCTTACGGGCAATTTTATCAATTTCATCTATATAAACAATACCACGTTCTGCGGCAGAAACATCATAATTACAAACCTGCAGCAAACGGGTTAGAATACTTTCTACATCTTCACCTACATAGCCGGCTTCAGTAAATACGGTAGCATCTACAATTGCGAATGGAACGTTTAATAATTTAGCTATAGTCTTAGCCAACAAGGTTTTACCTGTGCCAGTCTCACCCACCATCACTATATTACTTTTTTCAATTTCTATATCGTCCTTGCCTATCTCGCTTGTTTTGTATTGTAAACGTTTGTAGTGATTGTAAACGGCTACAGATAGTACTTTTTTTGCCTCATCCTGGCCGATAACATATTCGTCTAAAAACTTCTTCATTTCTATAGGCTTTTTAACCGTTAGTTTAAAAGCTGAAGAACTAACCCCTTTTTCATCCCGGATCAATAATTCCTGGTCAATGATCTCACGTGCATGTTCAACACAATTTTCACAAATATGCCCTTCCTGTCCTGCAATAAGGATTTTTACCTCATCGCGGCTGCGACCACAAAAAGAACAGTGTAAAATATTTTTAGCCATTTTGTTGATTCGTTATTGTAAGAACCTTTTAGAGCGTCATTTGCTGCATCAGAGGTTTGCAAATTTAGAAAAATTTTTTTTGAGCTCACAAGTTTCAATGTTCACGGGTTCATTAGTTCATTTACCCTACCACAACTCCGAACAAACTTGTGACTTGTGAACCCGTGAACTGGCAAACTAAAAACTCAACCTAATTTAACTTATCAATGATCTTGTCCACTATTCCATATTCAATTGACTTTTCGGCATCCATCCAGTAGTCACGTTCAAAATCTTTTTTTATACGCTCAATCGTTTGCCCGGTGTTATCTGCCAATATTTTGGCTCCCATCAATTTGGTACGTAATATTTGCTCTGCATGAATTTCCATATCGGCACTAACTCCTTGTATATGCCCACCTAATGAAGGCTGGTGTATCATTACTTCTCCATGCGGATAAATAAGACGTTTACCTTTTTCGCCCCCGCTTAATAAAATACTACCCATCGATGCTGCCAGTCCCATACAAATAGTGCTCACGGGAGATTTGATCAATTTCATCGTGTCGTATATAACCATACCGCTTGTAACTGAACCTCCCGGACTGCTGATAAAAAACTTAATTTCCTTACCGGGTGCATCTGCTTCAAGTAACAAAAGTTTAGTAACAACATCTTTTGCTGATTTATCATCAACAACTCCCCACATATAAATGCTACGCGTTTCAAAAAAGTAGCGCTCCAAACGTTTATAGAGCATCCTGGTATCTACTTCAGCTCTTTCTTCTTTTTCTTCTTCTTCAGTTCCGGGTTCATCAGGATTAGGTTGCGGTTGCATTACCCAGCGATTATTTATTATATCTTGTACGCTCATCTCTTTATTCTTTATAAAATGATTATTTTTTTTCGGCTTTCTTCTCTTTTTTCGGATTAACTAATAACACTTCATCAACCAGGCCGTATTCTTTGGCTTCAGGCGCTGTCATCCAGTAATCTCTTTGAAAATCTTCTTCAACCTGTTCTACCGTTTTGTTTGAGTGGTGACAAACAATCTCATACAATTCTTTTTTTAATTTCCTGATTTCTTTCACTGTAATCTCAATATCGGTAGCCTGTCCGCCAATAGCACCACTTGGTTGATGCATCATAACACGTGCATGTTTTAATGCAGCCCGTTTGCCGTTTGTACCTGCTGCTAATAATACACTACCCATGGATGCTGCCATGCCTATACAAATAGTAGCCACATCCGGCGATACATATTGCATAGTATCATAAACACCTAAACCGGCATAAACGCTACCGCCGGGAGAATTGATGTACATATTAATGTCTCTTGTGCGATCACTGGAATCAAGAAACAGTAACTGGGCTGTAACAATATTAGCCACCTCGTCATTAATGGGATGGCCTAAGAAAATTATGCGATCCATCATTAAACGGCTGTATACATCCATCACGGCTACGTTCATGGGTCGCTCCTCTATGATATTTGGAGTAAGTGCCGTAACCAGGTGTTTTGTATAGCTATTTAATGTGTTGCTGGAAATACCTCTGTGCTTTACGGCATATTTTTCAAAATCTGAATTAAAATTCATATCCTCTATAATTAGTTGAATAAATTAATGGATTAGGGTGTACCAAATACCATGCTATTCAAAAAATACGACAAAATGCCATTGAGGGAGTTGATGATAGATGACAGTTGATGGTTGATAGCCTATACTTAAATAATTTAAAGCCTCATAATTATTCAATATTCAATTTCTTATTACCCTTCACCATGCTCATGCTGATGTTCTTTGTTCATGGAAACAAATTCTTCTTTACTGATGTTTATTTCAGTGGTGTTTAATTGCGTTTCAGCCCAATCAAACATTTTTTGTGTTTGTATGCGGTGATAAGAATCTTCCACATACTTTTTATCTTTCATCATCCTGTCTATATAATCCCTTACCCATTGTTGTTCTTCGTCTAATGCGTTCGTGCCCATATAACCTAATAATTGCTGTTTGGCAAATTGACGAATATCATCTTGCTGAACCTTAATATCATTCTCCTGTGAAATTTTATCTGTAATTAATGTCCATTTTAATTGATTCAGAAAATTAGGAAACCCTTGTTCAATCTGTTCATCGCTTTTTTGTTGGCCTTGCTCACCCTGCGTTTTCATCCAGCGTTTTAAAAACTCCTGCGGAAAATTAATATGACTGTGTTGCAATAAAATATGATATAGCTGATGGTGCAATTGGTTGCGGCTCTCGCTATCCCATTGAGCCTGCAACTGATCTTTCAGCTTATTTCGAAATTCTTCTTCTGTTTTTACTTCTCCTCCGGGAAATAGCTGTGTGAAAAATTCTTCGGCCAATTCTTTTTTTTCTACTAATCCAATTTTTGTAATTAATATTTTAAAATGCCTGCCAGATGCAGAGTCTAATCCAAGGTCATTAACGATCCATTCTTTTTCCTGCCCTTCAAAAGCACCATCCAGTTCTAACTGCAACACCTCATCTTTCTTTTTACCTATCAATTGAGGACGGTAACTTTCTGAAAAATATTTAACTATTACAGAATTATCTTTATTAATACCGCCTTCTACTTCATTACCTGCGGCATCAGTTTCAATAAATGTTAAGTTCAACACATTATCATCGCTGTTAACCGATTCGGGTTCGGTCATATTTCCATAACGGTTTTGCAAATGTTCTACTTCTTCATTCAACATTTGCTCTGTGATCTCAACCTTGTAACGTTTTACAGGCTCAGTTCTTAAATCTGGTAAGGCAAAATCGGGTTTCATGCCTACTTCAAAGGTAAAGGTGTAATTATCCGGCTTGTTTACATCCAGTTGGGCTACATTCATTTCTACCGGCAGTGGCTGTGCAAAAATGTCAAGCTTTTCCACTTCCAAATAATTAATCACTTCTTTATCCACGGTCTTCAACACCTCATCTACAAAAAGTGAATTGCCATACATTTTCTTTATTAAACCTGCCGGCACCATTCCTTTACGAAAACCTGGAATGTTTGCTTTTTTACTATAATCTTTTAATGATTTTTCAAAAGAAGGCAGATAATCTTCTTTATTGATGGTAATGTTTAAATGTTTATGCAAAGGAGAAACTTCCTGTTGTGTAACGGTTGCCATGATAAATATTTATGAAAAATGTTCAATGCCCGATGTTCAACGAACAATGCTCATTCACTTGAACACTGAAAATTGTTGAGCATTGAGCATTGTTCCTTGTTCTTCTGGTCAATAGTGCGGGTGAAGGGACTCGAACCCCCATGCCTCGCGGCGTCAGATCCTAAGTCTGATACGTCTACCAATTTCGCCACACCCGCAGAGAAAGTTAGAAGTAAGAAATACGAAGTACGAACTTGCAGTTGCTTGTATTTCTAACTTCGTTCTTCGTAATTAGTTAAGGGTTGCAAATGTATGGCTTTTAAGAATTCAAAGAAATTCCGGAGGTGTTAAATTGCCTTTTAAAAGATTGGTCGAACGTCGCAGTGAGTAGAGGTCAGAATCAGTAATCAGTAATTGAAAAGAAATAACCGAAACAGTCAAGGTAAATCTACAATCGTCAATCTAAAATCTAAAATCCTCTGCGGCCAATCTGCAATCGCTAATCTAAAATCTAAAATCCGGCTAAAGCAGTAAATTCGTAAAGATGGAAACTGTTGCACAGATACCAAAATATAATTTAAATGATGAGCAGGAAAAAAAACTCATATTAAGAGAATACCGCTCCTTACAACGATCATTAAGATCACGTATCAAACCTGGTGATCGCAAAATGATACGCCAGGCTTTTGAAATGGCGGCTGATGCCCACAAAACCATGCGTCGCAAAAGTGGAGAGCCTTATATTTTACATCCCTTAGCTGTAGCCAGAATTTGTGTTGAAGAAATAGGATTGGGCGTTCGTTCCTCCATCTGTTCATTATTGCACGATACAGTTGAAGACACGGATGTTGGAATAGAAGATATTCAAAGAGAATTTGGAAATGAGATTGCTAAAATTGTTGACGGGCTAACAAAAATATCAACTGTCGTAGATATAAATGCCTCCCAGCAGGCAGAGAATTTTAAAAAAATTTTATTGACTTTGACAGATGATCCAAGAGTGATCATCATAAAACTCGCTGACCGTTTACACAACATGCGTACCCTCGACAGCATGAGAGGAGAAAAGCAATTAAAAATTTCTTCTGAAACGGTTTATGTATATGCACCACTGGCTCACCGCATGGGACTGTATAATATAAAAACAGAAATGGAAGACCTGGCGATGAAATACCTTGAGCCAGATACATACAAAGAAATTGCAAGAAAATTAGCAGAAACAAAAAAAGAACGCACCCGCTATATTAATGAATTTGTAAAACCACTGGATGAAAAATTAGCAAGCGCAGACCTGGAATATGAAATTTATGGTCGTCCAAAAAGTATCCACTCCATCTGGAGTAAAATAAAAAAGAAAGCGGTGAGCTTTGAAGAAGTTTATGATCTGTTTGCTATCAGAATAATATTAAACTCCTCACCCGAAAAAGAAAAAGAAGATTGTTGGAAAGTGTATTCGGTTATCACTGATGAATACACCCCATCACCAGAGCGATTAAGGGATTGGCTGAGCAATCCTAAAAACAATGGTTACGAGGCATTACATACAACTGTAATGGGCCCGCAAGGCAAATGGGTAGAAGTGCAGATACGTACCAGGCGCATGAATGAAATTGCAGAGAAAGGTTTGGCGGCGCATTGGAAATACAAAGAAGGCGGAGGCGATGAGAGCCGTTTTGATAAATGGTTTAACCAGATACGTGAAGTATTGACTAACCAGGACACAGATTCCGTTGACTTTCTGCAGGATTTCAAAATGAGTTTTCTGGCTGAAGAAATTTACATCTACACACCAAAAGGAGATGTAAAAATGTTACCGGTTAGCGCTACAGCATTAGACTTTGCTTTTGCCGTACACTCTGAAGTAGGTAGCAAATGTATAGGAGCCAAGGTTAATCATAAGCTCGTTCCCCTAAGCCATAAATTACGCAGTGGCGACCAGGTAGAGATCATTACATCCAATAAACAAAAACCATCAGAAGACTGGTTAAATTTTGTGGTGACTGCCAAAGCCCGCAGCAAAATAAAAGATTCGCTCAGGGAAGAAAAAAAATCAGTTGCGGATGAAGGAAGATATACCCTTCAACGTAAATTGGAAGGCCTTGGTGCTACTTTCAATGCGCACAACATTGACGAACTTGTAAATTTTTATAAGTTCAATTCGCATTTGGAATTATTTTACCAGCTTGCTATAAAAAATATTGACTTAAAAGAATTAAAGGAATTTAAGCTGGTTGGTGATAGAATTGAAGCCCCAAAGCCCGTAAAAATTATTGAAGCAAAACCTGATGTTGCTCACACCCTTTCAAAAAAAGATACTGAGCTTATCATTTTCGGGGAAAGCAGTGATAAGATAATGTATAACCTGGCTAATTGCTGCAAACCTATTCCGGGAGATGATGTATTTGGTTTTGTTACTACTGGTAAAGGCTTAACCATCCACCGCAATAATTGCCCAAATGCCGCCAAGCTAATGAGCAATTACGGGCACCGCATTGTAAAAACAAAATGGGCAAAAAATAAAGAAATCTCTTTCTTAACCGGTTTAAAAATTATTGGGATGGATGATGTGGGTGTTGTTAATAAGATCACTAATCTTATTTCAGGAGAATTACGAATTAATATAGCTGCCATTAACATTGAATCGAAAGAAGGACTCTTTGAAGGAACCATTAAACTTTTCGTGCACGACAAGGATGAATTAGACATCCTGGTAAATAAAATAAAAACTCTCAATGGAATTCATTCTGTTGACAGGTTTGATACGGAAGCAGCGTTATAAGCATAGTTTTAGCTTTCACAAAACTTATGACCGCACTCTATATTTTAATAAATGAAACAATTTCTAACAGTTGTTTGCCTTTTATCAATAATAATGGGTTGTTTTTTCAAAGACCACGAAAAGACAATTTCTTCTACTGGTGATAATTGGAAATATGATTCTACTAAGCATTTTAAATTACGTGCTCAAAAAGGTGTTCGCTCACAAGACAGCATGCAACCGATAGGGGAAAAAATAGAAATAATACAGCAGGAATTATTATCAATACTAAAGGAAAGTGAACCTCAATACCTGGAGGTCTATTTTTTAAAAGACAGAGAAACTCTGACTTCTTATACAGGGTTTCCTGCAAAAGGATATACAGATACGGAAAAGGGAATTATTTATTTTGTAGATAAAGAGCCGTTTCATTTAGCCTTTCGGCACGAATTGATGCATGCCTTATCGTGGCGGCTTTGGGGCAATCCAAAAGGCTTTTGGCTTAGTGAAGGAATTGCTGTTTTTGCATCACGTAACTGTGCCGGTTATGATCTTCATGCTTTAGCTCATGCTGTAAGTAAACAGAATAAAATTGTTTCATTTAAAAGTTTGACAGAAACGTTTGATTTCCGGTCTCTCGAACCAAGCTTACAATCTGCAAGCTTTGTTCAATACATCTATGATAATTATGGTATAACTGCTTTGAAAAAATTTTGGCAAAGTGGATTGAAAAATTCAAACAACATAATTGATGTATCTGCTATAGAGTTAGAAAAAAGATGGAGAAAGTATATTGACCAGGAAAAATTTGAAACAGATATAGATTGGGACAAAATTAAACAAAGTGGATGTGAGTAATATTTCGGATGACAATAAATTTTCCTGAAATATCATTATAACAATTCTCATCATCAAGCTCAGGGGAAAACCCTCATCAATAGCCTAATAGATTTCAGAACCTGGTTACAAATATTACAACCTTGTTTTTAAAACCGGTATGATTTCATTTTTCCAACTTAAAAAATCACCGGCGACAATATGTTTACGTGCTTGTTTTACCAGCCATAAATAAAACGCAAGATTTTGTATAGAAGCAATAGTAAGGCTCAGGATTTCTCCGGCTTTAAATAAATGCCGCAAATATGCTTTGCTGTAATAATTACTCATTTCACAATCAAGTCCATCATCAAGCGGAGAAAAATCCTGCTCCCATTTTTTATTGTCAATATTAATAATCCCCTTGGTGGTAAACAGCATGGCATTTCGGCCATTACGCGTAGGCATCACACAATCAAACATATCTACCCCTAAGGCAATGCATTCCAAAATATTCCAGGGCGTGCCAACACCCATCAAATAACGTGGTTTATTTGTTGGCAGATTTTCGCAACAAAGCTGGCAGAGATCGTACATGACCGGTTCAGGCTCACCTACACTTAAGCCGCCAATAGCATTGCCTGTAGCCTCTTTTGAAGAAATGTATGCGCATGATTCTTTTCGCAGATCGTGGTAAACAGCACCTTGTACAATTGGAAAAAGATTTTGCGAAAATCCCCATTTGTCTTGCGTAGCGTTAAATTGTGTAAAACATCTGTCTAACCAACGGTGAGTAAGTTGCATCGAATCAACAGCGTATTTATATTCAGATTTTGCAGGTGGGCATTCATCAAAAGCCATAATAATATCCCCCCCAATAGTGCGCTGAATATCCATTACTTTTTCCGGTGTAAATAAATGTTTACTGCCATCAATATGATTTTGAAATAAAACACCTTCTTCATTAATTTTTCTATTGGCCGCTAATGAAAAAACCTGGTAACCGCCACTGTCAGTTAAAATGGGTCTGTTCCAATTCATAAACTGGTGCAAGCCACCTGCGGCTTCCAAAGTTTCCATTCCTGGGCGCAGGTACAAGTGATAAGTATTTCCCAAAATAATAGGCGCATTTATCAACTCTTTTAGTTGCTGTTGTGATATTGCTTTTACACTGCCAATAGTGCCAACGGGCATAAAGATGGGAGTTTCAATTATTCCATTATCTGTAATTATTGTTCCCGCACGTGCAGCAGAAAATTCATCTGTTTTTGATAATTGAAATGATAAAGCGGGCATAGAGCACAAATATAACCTCACTTAACCTCTCCAAAGGAGAGGAACCGAACACAAGGCTAGCTTATCTAACCAAACTTTAAAGAATTAAAACAGTTTAATAATTTGAGTGCTTATAATTGCTTATAATATTAAGTGAATGATTGCATTATTGGGCTGTGCGGCTGAGAAGTCCTCGCTTCGGGAGGATTTAGGAGGGCTTTCCTATCTTCGTAATCATGCTTATGAATTGGGAGGCAATTCTCTTTTATTGTTTTATTGCCGTTACAGCAGTCCAGGTATTTTATTACGTTTTTTTCTTTAGCCGCCTGGCATTTTACAAACCAAAAGAAAAACAGCGGTCGCAACAGCACCCTGTTTCAATTATTATTTGTGCCCGCGATGAAGATGAAAACCTTGCCCGGAACTTACCGGGAGTGCTGGTACAAAACTATAACACTACACATGAAGTGATTGTTGTAAATGATAATTCGGTTGATGATTCAAAATATATTTTAGCTGAATTACATAAGACCTTTAAAAAACTACAGGTAATAGAATTGGAGCAGGAAGCCAAAATGATTGCCGGTAAAAAGTTTCCGCTATCAATTGGTATAAAAGAAGCAAAGCATGAGATTGTTCTATTGACAGATGCTGATTGTGTGCCGGCTAGTGAACACTGGCTTTTTAAAATGCAAAATGCTTTTACAGATGATGTTGAAATTGTATTAGGTTATGGCGCCTATCAAAAATTGCCGGGGCTTTTAAATAAGATCATTCGTTTTGAAACCTTTCATACGGCTTTGCAATATCTTAGTTATGCCATAGCAGGCATGCCTTACATGGGCGTAGGGAGAAATCTGGCCTACCGCAAAAATCTTTTTTTTCAAAACAAAGGTTTTTCTTCTATCAACCATATTCCCAGCGGTGATGACGATCTTTTTATAAACCAGGTAGCATCTAAAAAAAATACAACAGTAAGTTTAGCTCCAGAATCCTTTACTTTATCAATGCCGAAACAAAGCTGGAAGGATTGGAAGCGACAAAAGAACAGGCATTATTCTACTGGCAAGTTTTACAAACCCGAACACCAGTTTTTATTAGGAATCTATACCGGTTCCTTCTTTTTATTTTATCCTTTGTTGCTGGCTTCACTTTTATTTTTTGATTGGCGATGGGCATTGATCGCTTTTATTGTACGGGTTATGATACAAGCTGTAATCTGGAAAAAAGCGATGAAAAAATTAAACGAACAAGATTTATTTGCTTCATTTTTGTTCTGGGATATTTGGATGTTTATTTATTATATTCTTTTTGCACCTGCCTTGTGGAAAAAACCAAAGAAGACATGGAGTTAGCCGCCCCATCCCCCAAAGGCAATATCATTTACTTAAGGGCAGCTAATTAATTGCACTGCCCTTTAGGGCGGTGTCTAGTCATATGATTTTCGGGCTTTAGCCCAACAATTATTTGGGGCTAAAGCCCGATTCCTAATTGTCAAATTTACCCGACCTAAAGGACGGGTAAATTGAAAACTTTCACTTAATGACATTGCCCTAAAAGGGAGTAAGGAGAGTTTTGAAATACTGCTTTATGGAAATAGTTTTAAAATATTTTTCAGATTTTACGCCAAAACAATTGGAACAATTTGAGGCATTAGAAAATTTATATAAAGATTGGAACGAAAAGATCAACGTCATCTCCCGCAAAGACATTGATGGCTTATATGAAAAGCATGTTTTACATTCCCTGGCTATTGCTGCTGTGTTTGACTTTCCCCCAGGAACAGAGATCATTGATATAGGCACGGGTGGGGGATTTCCCGGTGTGCCGTTAGCTATTTTTTTCCCTGAAGTAAAATTTCATTTGGTTGACAGCGTTGGAAAAAAATTAAAGGTTGTTGATTCAGTAGCTGAAATGCTTGATCTGAAAAATATTTCTACACAACACATAAGAGCAGAAGAAATAAAAAACCGCAAATTTGACTTTGTTGTTTCCCGTGCTGTTGCTCCTTTAAAAGATCTATGGAATTGGACAAAATCATTATTAAAAACTAAAGAAATTATTGTAGAAGGCTACCAGGGTTTTACGTTTATTAAGCCTGGCCTAATTTGTTTAAAAGGTGGTGATTTATCTCAGGAAATAACAGAGAGTAACACAAAACCGGAAGTGGTTGACATTCATCTTTTATTCCCGGAAGATTATTTTAAAGAAAAGTATTTATTATATATAAGCCCTGCCCCCTCAATCCCCCAAGGTGGAAATTAGCATTCCCACAGCCACATATTCATTCATTCAAAATAAAAAAAATTAAAAACCTTCACCTTTAAAAGTATTGAAAAATTTCAGCATCTTAGCTAAGCTGGCCTTGTGCTTGGATGCCCCTTCCTTCGGAGGGGACGGGGAGGCTTTTACCATTTCAACTCCAACCTGTTATTCTTTCGTTCAATATCCGCCATTCGTTGCGAGGGATCAATTTCAACCAAAACAATCTCAGTTAGTTTTTTCTTTGTCTCAATTTCATACAAAGGATGTGTCCACTTCCAGGCTTCGTAAGTAAGCCTTTTCCCCCTGCCTTCTTCAACAGGTTTGGTTCCAAACATCAAATTAAGTGGTACATAATGCCATTCAGTGCTGCCATCTTTAAATGTAATTTTTACATCAACCGGCATTGGCATTTGCCCGACGCGGCTTAGTCGTATCCGGGTTGCATTATTATTTTCGTACAAACTATCTATACCATAATCAATCGTCTTTGTTGTGCCTACCCAATAAGTTTTATACCAATCGAGTTGAATACCACTAATTTTTTCTGCAATCCTGATCAGGTCATTTGGGTTAGGATGTTTAAAGCGCCACTGGCGATAATATTCTAATAGAATTTTGTCCCGCACTTGTGCTCCTACTATATAACCAAGCTGCTCCATAAACACTGCCCCTTTTGAGTAAGCAGCGTTGCCATATGCATAATTCGTATTGAAATGATCCGCATGTGTCGTCATCGGTTCTTCTTTCCCGCTTTTTGCCAGGGCTATATAACCTGCATAATTGTCTTTATGATAAAGAGGTAATATTCTCGCAATCGAATCGGATCTCTGCAATGCCGCAGGATCATTTGCTGCATTATTTCTTGAAACCTGTTGGCGGTAATATTCTTCTACTAAATTAGTAGCATATTCTGTAAAGCCTTCGTCCATCCAGGCATATAAAGATTCATTAGTGCCCAATATCATTTGGTACCAACTATGCATCCACTCGTGAATTGCGGTTCCCAGGCTGGAACTAACCAACATAGTTGCCATTGGATATTCCATACCACCATCACCACCATGAATAAACGAATATTGTTTATATGGATATTCTCCAAAATTCTTTTTAATGAATGGATAAACGGTTACTGCGGCATCGGCCATAGTCTCCCATTGCTTGTCCCACATTGCTTCAAGTTCATTTTGATCAGTACTAAGGGTTACCTGTGCGGAACCAGCCCATCCTTCAACCTGGTTTTTGGTAGGCTTTGCTTTGTACAACACGTGAATAGTGGGGCCACTAGTAATGGTTCGGGTAATATGCTTGTATTCTTTATCTGCAGCCCAGGCAAAATCATGTACATTAGGAGCAATAAAACGCCAGCTTAATTTTGAGCCTGCGGGTCTCTGAACTTTTGTTCCTTTGCTTTCGTATCCATGCCCGATTTGAATAGGATTTTGCAAATAACCAGTCCCACCCAGTATGTAATCTTTGTCAATATTGATTGTTACATCATAGTCTCCCCATACACCATAAAATTCTCTTGCTATATAATCGGTAGGATGCCAGCCTTCATAATCATATTCCACCATTTTTGGGTACCATTGCGTCATTGTATATTGAACCCCTGTAGTAGGATTATCCCTACCACTGCGACGTACCTGCAAAGGCACCTGCGCTTCCCAATTCATATCAAAAGTTATTTTGCTTTTAGGCAAAATTGGTTTGTCCAGCACTACCTCCAAAATCGTTTCATGATAATTATATTTCTGCGCTCGTCCATTCATTTTTATTGAAAGCACCTGCTGATAACCGGTTTCTTCCTTGCTTAAATTGGCGATGCGATCTTTTACTCTTGCATCCCAATCGACAATATCATTGCCTGTACGATCTTTACGCAACACAACAGAACCCTGTCGTCTACTGCGGGTGTCCATCATGCTATTTGGCTGAAACGCATTCCAATAAAGATGATAAAATACACGTTTCAATGTGTCAGGCGAATTATTCCAATATTCTAATTTTTGTATCCCTTTATATTTATTGGACGCTTCATCCATGTCGACATTCATGGTGTATTTAACACGCTGTTGCCAGCGATCGGGTTGCGCAAAAAGGCTAATAGAGGCTAAGAGAAAAAAAGGGAAAAAGAGGAAAAAAGGTTTTTTCATATGGTTCACTAATTTATTTATCTTGTTTTGAAAAAGATGAAGAAGTTGCAAAGAAACTGTTTTCTCTTTTAGTAAAAGGCTAAGAGAAAAGGAGGCAAAAGATTTTCTATTCTGGTTTTAATGTTCTTAGTTTAAAAAAATAAGATAATAAAAATAAAAGCTGAGTTCAATCCCTTTATCTCTTTTTCTCCTTAATCTCTTAGCGCCTCTTTTTGCTCCTTCATCTCTTAACTGTAAATTTCGCAAAAGAGCTGTTATGATAAAACGAAAACTGATAGAGACGCATCCTTTTATAACATATTCTAAAGAAAGTTTTGATACCGAAGCGATGCAAAAACGCAGCCATGAATTTTATTTATGGATGACCAGCCGCAGAACAGTAAGAGATTTTTCCGGCAAACCAATACCAAAGAGCGTAGTTGAAAATATAATTTTAACAGCATCTACCGCACCTAGCGGCGCTCATAAACAACCGTGGACATTTTGCATTGTCAGCGATGCTAATTTAAAAAAACAGATACGCGAAGCAGCGGAAAAAGAAGAATATGAAAGCTACAACGGACGGTTGCCTGCAGAATGGCTGGAAGATTTAAAACCATTGCAAACAGATTGGAAAAAAGAATTCTTAGAAACGGCCCCTTATTTAATCATCCTGTTCAAAAAAAGTTATGAGTTAGACCAGCAGGGTAAAAGAAGAAATACTTATTATTCCGTAGAATCCTGTGGCATAGCTGTGGGCTTTTTATTAGCAGCTATCCACCATGCCGGCCTTGTTGCACTAACGCATACTCCTTCACCCATGAATTTTTTAAGTAAGATTTTGCAGCGGCCTGAAAATGAAAAACCTTTTTTGCTGATACCGGTTGGCTACGCGGCCGATGAATGCTGGGTGCCAGATATAAAAAGAAAAAGCCTGGAGGAAATTGCTGTTTGGTATTAATATTTCCCCTGTACCACAATAACAATTTCGCCTTTCACAGTTTTAGTTTTAAAATGATCGTGCACCTCCTGCAAGCTGCCCCGTGCATTTTCTTCAAACATTTTTGTCAGCTCGCGGGAAACACTGCAATTTCTTTCGCCACCAAAATATTGAATAAGATCATACAGCGTTTTCACCAGGCGCATGGGCGATTCATAAAAGATCATTGTACGTTCTTCTTCGGATAATTGTTTCAGCAAGGTATTCCGCCCTTTTTTTAGTGGCAGAAACCCTTCAAAAACAAACCGGTTTGTTGGCAACCCGCTATTGACAAGGGCGGGCACAAAG
>MWWB01000064.1_pt1 | contig 20163 bp, 17 predicted proteins | sample 1047291 | NCBI WGS metagenome assembly MWWB01 (sample SAMN06349976, study PRJNA376086) | soil metagenome | isolation source: MS4-1 sample Antarctic (ecotone) soil | place: Antarctica | reverse complement strand
GTGTCCATATGGTGTTGATATCCAATCTCTTCGTTCGTTAGCATTCTCATTTAATTATCTCCCTATCTAAAAAATCAAAAACTAATGGTTCGACATCCTTTGATATCGCCCTTGCAATATCATCAAAATTAAAAACTGAATCCGTTGTTTCAATAAATTCGCAGCCGTACTCCTGCCGATGCCACCAGCTGCCAATCATTGCTTTTTCGCGTTCTAACCATTCAGGGTCGATGCGCGGGCAAAGGTCGGCGGTTATCTTGGTTCGTTGCCAGTCTTGCCCTTGTGTCCATTCCTGGTGAAAGAAGCCGCGCTTGCCGAATGGCGTTGAAAGTAAAATGATGCGTCCTTTTGAGACGGCTAACATCGGACGGACACTTTGATAAAGCGAATCTTCAACGCGAGACGCTTCGTCAATGATAAGCAAGGCAACGCCCGAAAAGCCGCGGATTGTGGCTTCTTTGCCCGGCAAAGCGATAATTCGTGAGCCGTTTGATAACTCCATTCTCAATGACGATTCTTCGACGGCTTGTGGTAAATAATCCGAGTCAAGAGCGTTATAAAAATCTTGCAACTTTCTAAATAATTCCTGGCTTTGTCGGAGTGAAGGCGACAATAAAAGAATCAATGAGTCCGGCGTGTAAATCGCTTGGTGAAGCGCGAGAATTGAAGTGATAGTTGATTTACCGGATTGTCTCGAACAATTCAAAATTAATTGCTTTGCGTCGGACCGTAGCAGGTCACACTGCCACGCATCGGGCATAATGCCGGCACGTTCCGACATCAAAACCGGGTCGTGCCGTTCACTTTCGATTCTGCGTTTAATCGCGTTATTCGTTGCTGCCGTCAACATCAAATTCTGCGATGAGCAGTTTAACTTCATTGATAATGTCGATTTCGGATAATCCATATTTTTGCGCCTCCTCTCGCCAGCCGCTGGTTTGTAAATCAATATCAATCGCCTGTTTCGGCAAGCCTTCGGTTCTATTTCCAATTTCCTTTATCGCTTGCACATCGCCGGAAAGTGCTAGTTTTATTAATATTTTAGCAATCTCCTCGGCAACCGTTTCTTCGGGCGCGTCCGGGTTAATTTCGGATAATTGTTGGCGCAAGGCATCAGTCAAGCGCGTGAGTTTTGGTCGTCCCGAAAGGTTGCCGCTCTCGCCTTTTTTGAAACGATTGCCGATTTTGTTTTTTGGCGCGAATTTGCCGTCTGCCGTTTGTTCGCCGTTTGTTAATTTTTCAATCATGAGTGTGTCCCTGTCTATTAAAAAATGTTTTAGTTCCAAGTTCATTGTCTTTTTCCCTGCCTCGTGGAGGCGTTTTTATTAGGCAGTGCTGCCTTGCCTTGCCCTTTACTCTAAAAATACTGCATCCAGCCAGCTTCCCACGCGCGCTGTGCCCCGTCTTGTTTCGGCGCGACGCGGGCGACGGTGAGGAGGTTTTCGGCTTCTGTTTCGTTGATATGCCAGCTGCCGATGCTGCCCTTGGTTGTGTGTGCGACAACTTGAATGTAGTCGGGTTGGAATTTATTGCGCCGGGCATATCCAAGAACGCCGGGCGCGAATGCTATTGACGCGCAACTTTTGCCGAAACGAATGTATTCGCCGTGAGTTACAATGACGCGCCATTCAGTTGTTGTTAACTTCGCTGTTCTTGGTAGCGGTTCTTTTAATTTGGTTGTTGTTGTCTGCATAAAAATCTCCTCTTTTTAAAATGTCGGTAATTGTGTTTTTTTGCATTTGGGGCATGTTTCGCCGGTAAGTGGAATATCCGCGCCACAGTGCATACAGGCGTAGAAATCTTCGGCTACCTTTTCGCCGGCGTTTGAGAAGTGCGGAGTAGTCTCCCTTTCTTCGGACTTTAAAGTTTCTTCTGCGCTGGGAGAGTCGGGAGGTGCGCCACGCGAGCCCTTTTCAGGACTTAAAACGCTTGGTTCTGAAGTTTCTTCTGTTTCGGGAGTCGTATTTTGAGAAATAACGTTAATAACGTTAATAACGTTACTGAGTACAATAAATATTTCTTTCGGGCGCGTTGCTGTTTTTTCTTTGTACGAATCGATTTTTCCAAGATCGAGAAGAAGTTCAAGAGCAATGTTTATTTCAGCCGCAGAGCGATTTTGTTGGAAGTGTTCGCGAATACCATTCTTAGACATCCCATCTTTACGTTTGTTGAGTTCGGTAAATATTTCATCAGCAATCCTATTGCCGGTTTGCGCGCCAAAGATATACCTTGCGGAGTCTTCGCAATACTGCCACAAAGCCAGTGCTGCGGTTAAATGTTCGATGCGGATTACGTTTGAACAATCGAGTAGGGAGTATAAACACGCGATGCGTAAAACTTGCGCGGTTGCCCGTGACGTTACCGAACCAAGTAAACCAGCGTGACCGTCTGATAATCTCCGGTAAACTTCGCACCACAACACGTCCGCTTCTTCATCACGTTTTATTTCTCCGGCTGTTTTTGCAAACTCCGCCGCGCGATTAATTTTAGTTACTAAGACGTTAATGTCTAAGTCCGACAAATATCCCCCACTAGGAAGATATTTAGAACGTCTTGAGCACACCCAAACGAAGCGGTTGGCGAAGCCATTCGTTAAATCTGAGTCCGCCAGCGTACGGAGTAATTCTTCTTTTGTTATGTGCCCGACAATTGAGATGTGAGCGTTTGACGCTGCAACCGCTTGCTTCGTTTTTATTTGTAAAAAATCTTTGTCCCACGCGTCTCTAATGACTTGTGACAGCGTGTTTCCTTCGCGCTGCGATACTTTCAACACCCGCGCAAATTCAGACTCAACGACAAAGGCGCGTTTTTCGCTTGTCCCTTCATCGTACATTTCGTCTTGGTAATCAACGATGCGCCCTTTTTCGCGGATTGGTGTTTTCTTAAACTGCGAGTCCCGTACCGTGTGAATCAAACCCTCTCCGCTTGAAAGTCCTCCGTGAATACAAGATTTAAAACTTTCATCAACACGTACCAGCACGCGCTGGACTTCGCCCCAAGAGAGTCCTTTTCTTCCGGCTGCCGTCGCACCCACGAGTACCGTGTTGAGTTTTGTATAGTGAGCATCTGCGCCAACACGAAAGTGCGCGCCGTGTCCGATTAAATTCCCGAACCCCGAGAGGAATTGAACCAACAGTGCTGCGTTATCGGCTTCGGTGTGCGGTGCAATAAGTTTGACAAGTTCACCAGCCAAGCCAAAAAACACAGCGTTGGAGAGTTTCGGATAACCGATTTCTCTTTCTACCTCTACTACGTTATTAACGTTATTAACGTTATTTCTACTTTCGCGGTTTGGAAGTTTTCCTTTTGGCAACCCAAAGGCGGCTAAAGTATCAAAATAGCTGCACGGATTCGGTTTTTTAATGCAAGCGACTACTTCCGTCTTCGGGTCGTAAAATAATGATGAATCGCCTTTGCCTTTGTGTGACGGACACTTCATCTCACACGTGCCTCGCCCTGTGCTCCTAGCTTGTGTTTCAACGCGCCTACAAAGTTCGGCGTGCCTATCTTCATGGAACTCAAAAACTAACGTGTCTCGTTTTTGCTGGGAGTCCCCACTTGCGTTATAAGGGTCATCCTTTGCAAAAGAATCAAGCGGTAATTTCTTCCAATTTAAAAACTCCCCTTCTTTTTCATCAAAGACAAAAGGCGCGTCATGCGTCGCGATCACGGGCGTGTAGAACATCCTTGAAGCATCTTTCGCGCTTTCATCAAGGGGTAATCCGGTTTTTTGTTTTGCGTACGCCCACAGTGCCGGAAAGTCCTTCGCCGGAATTGGGCAGGCGAGTGGTATGGCAACTCTATAACGCCGCTCCGCGTTCGGGTTTTTGTCCGTTTTTCTTAAGTGTGAATGGGTGGAATAAATAAAATAACTCGCATCCAATGCATCGAGCTGCGCCTTAAGCGTTGGAAGCTCGGGCGCGCCATGGTCAATGTCGAGACTGAGGATTGAAATTTCCCGCACATTTTCCTTCAACCGTTTCGCGGGTTCGAAGACTACAGGCGCGAACAGTTCGCCGTCTTTATCGGCGCGGATATAGGGTTGCTCAAATTCCCCGACAAGCTCATCCCAGCTACGCTCGACAACTTGTGGAACTGTGTCACGTTTGTGTTGAAAGTAGGATAATTTAAATGTTTTTAAGTCGGCTTGTGGTTGCGTTTTTTCGCTGTGTGTTTTATAATTATTCATAAGTTGATTGACCTCCAAAGGGGTTGATTTTTCTGATTAGTAGGTTGTGTAAGATTTGAGATCGTCGTGAGCGATCTCTTTTTTTTTGTGTTCATATTTTCCTCCGTTTGTTGGTTAGGCGGCTGAATTCGCTGTGCCGGGTGCGGGCTTGTTGGGCAGTGTGGACATGGGTGTGCGGCAACGGCGACTGCGCTGGCTGAGATGACTTATTTTTATGAGGCGAAGAATTAGAACCGTTTTTAACGAGTGATTTCGCGCCCGTTAATGGCTTTTGATTTAATTTCGAGGGTGCGGTCTGCATAAAAATCTAAAGGCGTTGGTGACCGCTCCAACGCCTTTGAATTTCAAGATCTGGGTAAAATTTAACTTTTACCTTGCCTTGAAGAAAAAATTCTGTTAAAAATTAAAATACAGATTCGCGGTCAAGCTGTCTGTATTTTGATAAATAATCAAAGAACGAATGAGGCGAGCTTACTTTTCCAGAGGGGCTCGTCTTTTCTTTTAATAAGATAGCATGGACAAAGGCAAATCAAAAAATCAAAAAACCTACATGTAACTATTCACTATTTGATTTGTCACAAATTCCTGTGAAAAAAAAGTTTTTAAAAGTTTTTGCTTTTACGATACCAAGTCTCAAATTCCAAATAATCCGCTTCACTAAAAACTCGCGCTGTTCGCTTGCCGCTTTGCTCTGACTTCAATTTTCCTAATTTCACGAAATCCAGTACTCGCCGGTTACTCAAAATCTTTCCGGCAATCGGCTCAAGTCTTTCTGCAACTTGTTTGCTTGTCATTCCTTTGCCGGATGTGCTTTCTTGAAGCGTCGGCGGCTCTGTGGCTGCTTTTTTCGCTACGTCGGGGACTGACGGACGTTTTACCGTCTGCGGCTCGTTATAGCCGAAAATGTCGTCTGGCGAACATTTGAGCGCATCACACAAGGCTTTCAGAGTTTGCGGCGTGAATTGCTTTATATCATTGGCAAACGCTCTGTAAGCCGTCGGCATATTTAATTTTGTCCGCTTGGCTAGTTCGTAAGCAGATTTAATTCCTTGTGCCTCGCAAATCTCTTTTATTTGTAGTTTCATATTCTATTCTTACCACTTCGATAATATCATAATTACCAATTCGATAACAAGTTTTTCTTCACTTACCAAGTCAGTAATAATTATTATCACTTTGGTAAGTTTTACCTTGACTTGCTATTACCATTCTGATAACATTCTTCTTGTCAGTCAGTAAAACAAAGGAAGGATTAAAACAATGATTAACGAAACGACAAACACCGAAACGACAACAACGACAACCGGCTTTTGCGATATATGCGGAGAGCAGGAAACAGCAAGCGCCGACACACTTCGATGTGAAGGATGGTTTATCGGCAGCCGTGAGCATTTCTGCCCCGGCTGTAACGAATAACGGCGAAAGGCTTAGGTGAGCGTGAAACAAACCTAAGCCTCTCTATTCATTCACAATTTACAAAAGGAAGGAAACCAAAATGAAATTAAATTCAAAGGTAACAATCATATATATTTGCCCGGTGACAAAAAAAGAAACTTTAACGGGAATGAATTCCAAAGCGCAAATGAAAACGCTTTGGAGACGTAAAAAACAATTACTTAACATTTTGTTGAGTGAAGAACGGACAAATTTCAATGTTCAAATACCAGCCGAAAACGTTCTTGATATTACATTCGAAGCCATTTGACACATTAAGCGGCTTGCTAGGCAACAACAAACTAATTAAACAAAAGGCTTGCCTAACCTCTAATAGACAAGCCTCTCCCATTCACAATTTACAAACAAAGGAGCAAATAATGAATAACGAAAGAATAACACAGTCGGCAATCGAATCAGAACGCTCAGAACGCAAGGCATTGGACACAGTAATTAACATCTTGCTGTTATTTCTACTCGCGCTAGTTGGCTACAGCGTCGGCTATTACGCTGCAATCAACGAAGCTTTAGCACTGGTCGGAACAATCGTCAGCCACTCGCAAGGGGTGCAACAATGACACATTCAGAAAAAGTAAACGAAACAGTTCCGACAAAGGTGAAATGCAGGAGAAGCGGTGGCTCAGGTAAAATACTAGTAAATGAATCCGGCGAGTATCTTTGCGGTGCTGACGGCTCGCCAAAACTAGTGAAAGCGTTTTTCGGAATTACCGCGAGTAGCGTCAAGGCATCAAGAATTAACGAATGGAAAAAAACAGTTGGCGCTCGTACAATCGCCTGTGATACATGCCCGCGCCGCTCCGGTTGTCGCATCGGCACCGGAGCAGTACTTAAAGGAGGAAAAACAAAATGAGAGTATACGTCGGAACCTATCGAAAATATAACGATGGCAATCTCGCCGGAAAATGGCTTTGTATTGCAGACTATGGCACAAAAGAGGACTTTCTCGCCGCCGGCGCGCAAGTACACCCAGACGAATCAGCTCCGGAACTTATGTTTCAGGATTACTCAGGCATCGCGCAAAATTTAATTTCTGAATCTTCAATTGATGACGTTGTTTTTGAGATTGCCAAAGAAGATGACGAAACAATAGAAAACTTCAATGCCTTTGCGCAAACAATGGATTGCACAGACTTTCAAAAGTATCAGGATGCCTTTTGCGGGCGGTTCGAGTCTGAACTTGATTATGCGGAAAGCCTTGTGGAGGAAACCGACATGCTGTTAGAAATGCCTGAAAATCTTCGATATTACTTTGACTGTAAAAAATTTGCACGTGATTTGTTTATCGAAGACGTTTAATTTCACGATGCAACCGGCTACGTCTTCCATCGAAACTATTAATCAAAGCAAAAACAATTTAACTAATCACGAATGATTGAATGATTAAAGAGAAATGAAAAACCTAATAACGAGCAACGATGTCCGAGAGTTAGTAGAATCGAAAAAGCAATTGCCAATAATGGTTCGCTGGCTTGATACGGACGAGATTGAGATAGTTTCGGCGTTTGGATTTCAAGACAATTCGGGCTGGTCGGAAAAAAAACGACCGCACAATTCAATAGCCAATCAAGACGATCTTTTCGATATTTTAGCAATTCCGCTAAATAAATTAGACGATTCAAATTTTGAGACAATCGCCAAAAAATTGAATTTGACCGAATAGCCCGGATAGTGTTGACACACCCCGACTAAACTTTGGTAGCCGTGAGCGTAACAACTTGCGGCTTTTTCTTTGTTTAAGGCATACCAGCACAAGGGTTAAGCAATAAAAACGCCTCTATGCGCTCGTGAATCGGACATAGGCTCGGGCAAACAGAAACAAATACATCAATTGATGTATTTGTTTCACGTCGAGCCTATGCGCGGGGAGGGCAAACGCAGAGTGCAAATTTGCACTCTGCTCCTACACTAGTCGAGCCTATGCGCGGCGCGGGCAAACAGAAATCTCAAAACGCCAACGCGTTGGCGTTTTCGTCGAGCCTATGCGCGGCGCGGGCAAACAACTGCTTTAATTAAAGCAGTTTGTTCTCAAACCGTCGAGCCTATGCGCGGCGCGGGCAAACGACCTTGCGCAAATTTGCGCAAGGTCACAAGCCGTCGAGCCTATGTGCGGGCGTATGGTAATGGAACAATTGTGCTATTGGGAGTCGGTCCTACGTCGAGCCTGTGCGGGCGCGGTTAGGGTAAAATCAAGGTTACACATTTAGCCGCAATGTGTACTCGTCTTCCATTTGTGGCGTGGTGGTGGCGATAAGAAGCCGCGAGTTTTAACACTTGCGGCTATTTTTTTACGGGGGGAATACCGGCGGATAATGGCGGGTTTAAGGGGTGAACATTTGTTCGTTTGATGGCGAGTTTTAAATATAAAAAATTCGTTAGTTTGAACCGGACACGCTTAAAAGGCTCGGAGCAATTCTAGTTTTGCTTACTTCGTGCAATAAAGCCTCTATGCCGCGCCTTCGATCAGAGATCCGCTGCTTGACATCCTTCGCGCGCTGCGACGCGTCTCTTTCCGCGCCGACGGCGAGATTTAATGCAAGCTGAGCCGCATCCTTGTTTGCCTGTAATTCAGGAATCGCCGCGGATAATCGTTGCGCTTCTGCCCACAGGGCTGGCAAATTTTCTTCGTCACGCTGCATATAAAGCCGCTCAAGTCGGATTTTCGTCATCTGAATTTCGACCGGCAAATCGCCAGCCCGATGACTTAAAGCAATTAGCGAGGCTGAGTCGGCATCGTTTACGGCAAGCGCCCCGCGGTTTGGAATATCGGCAAGCTCTGCCTCAAGCTGCGCGATTAAGTTGGTGGATTTTTCGATTTGTTCGGTTAAAGTTTCGCTAATTTTTGTCATATTATTTATCTCCTGATTTTTTAGTTTTTTGTGTTTGTGGCTTGGATTTTGTTTTATTCAAAGCTCCAAAATGAGGCTGGCTTCACGCCGTCGTTGGCTGTCCAAAGTGCCATTGAGAGGGCTAAAACCAGGTCGTCGTTGTTACCGACGCGCCAATCCGCACCCGCGCCGTAAACGTCGTTGCCCGCTTTTGTAATGTCTGCCCGAAAGTTCTGCAATTCGGCAATGAGTGTTTGCGTTAGCGGAAGTCGTTCCGATATCTGTAATTTATCGGTTTCCAAGGCAATCGCGGAGTTTGTCACTAGACTGCGTTTCGGAACGCGCCAGACATCGCCGCTGCGGGTTACGTCAGTGCCGGACGTGATGTAAATCGGGACCAGCCGTGCCGAAAGTTTTTCTGCCCTGAACAAATCCGAAATGCCCGCGCCAACGCCGGTTTGATCCATAGCTAAAACGGGGCGCGAGTGGACGTTTTTCGTTAGTTCCGGCGCGTTCACAATTTGGACGACATTAGCAACGATTTCCGTGTAGCCGGTGCGCAGCTCCCAGCGCTTTAAGTACTTGCAATCAAACTTATATGTTTGCGGCGAATGCCCGCGCCTTTCTAAAATCGCAAGTGCTGAATAATCCGCTTGTTGCCCTAAGTCCAAGCCGACAAAGTAGCATGGTTGCATTGTGTCCATATGGTGTTGATATCCAATCTCTTCGTTCGTTAGCATTCTCATTTAATTATCTCCCTATCTAAAAAATCAAAAACTAATGGTTCGACATCCTTTGATATCGCCCTTGCAATATCATCAAAATTAAAAACTGAATCCGTTGTTTCAATAAATTCGCAGCCGTACTCCTGCCGATGCCACCAGCTGCCAATCATTGCTTTTTCGCGTTCTAACCATTCAGGGTCGATGCGCGGGCAAAGGTCGGCGGTTATCTTGGTTCGTTGCCAGTCTTGCCCTTGTGTCCATTCCTGGTGAAAGAAGCCGCGCTTGCCGAATGGCGTTGAAAGTAAAATGATGCGTCCTTTTGAGACGGCTAACATCGGACGGACACTTTGATAAAGCGAATCTTCAACGCGAGACGCTTCGTCAATGATAAGCAAGGCAACGCCCGAAAAGCCGCGGATTGTGGCTTCTTTGCCCGGCAAAGCGATAATTCGTGAGCCGTTTGATAACTCCATTCTCAATGACGATTCTTCGACGGCTTGTGGTAAATAATCCGAGTCAAGAGCGTTATAAAAATCTTGCAACTTTCTAAATAATTCCTGGCTTTGTCGGAGTGAAGGCGACAATAAAAGAATCAATGAGTCCGGCGTGTAAATCGCTTGGTGAAGCGCGAGAATTGAAGTGATAGTTGATTTACCGGATTGTCTCGAACAATTCAAAATTAATTGCTTTGCGTCGGACCGTAGCAGGTCACACTGCCACGCATCGGGCATAATGCCGGCACGTTCCGACATCAAAACCGGGTCGTGCCGTTCACTTTCGATTCTGCGTTTAATCGCGTTATTCGTTGCTGCCGTCAACATCAAATTCTGCGATGAGCAGTTTAACTTCATTGATAATGTCGATTTCGGATAATCCATATTTTTGCGCCTCCTCTCGCCAGCCGCTGGTTTGTAAATCAATATCAATCGCCTGTTTCGGCAAGCCTTCGGTTCTATTTCCAATTTCCTTTATCGCTTGCACATCGCCGGAAAGTGCTAGTTTTATTAATATTTTAGCAATCTCCTCGGCAACCGTTTCTTCGGGCGCGTCCGGGTTAATTTCGGATAATTGTTGGCGCAAGGCATCAGTCAAGCGCGTGAGTTTTGGTCGTCCCGAAAGGTTGCCGCTCTCGCCTTTTTTGAAACGATTGCCGATTTTGTTTTTTGGCGCGAATTTGCCGTCTGCCGTTTGTTCGCCGTTTGTTAATTTTTCAATCATGAGTGTGTCCCTGTCTATTAAAAAATGTTTTAGTTCCAAGTTCATTGTCTTTTTCCCTGCCTCGTGGAGGCGTTTTTATTAGGCAGTGCTGCCTTGCCTTGCCCTTTACTCTAAAAATACTGCATCCAGCCAGCTTCCCACGCGCGCTGTGCCCCGTCTTGTTTCGGCGCGACGCGGGCGACGGTGAGGAGGTTTTCGGCTTCTGTTTCGTTGATATGCCAGCTGCCGATGCTGCCCTTGGTTGTGTGTGCGACAACTTGAATGTAGTCGGGTTGGAATTTATTGCGCCGGGCATATCCAAGAACGCCGGGCGCGAATGCTATTGACGCGCAACTTTTGCCGAAACGAATGTATTCGCCGTGAGTTACAATGACGCGCCATTCAGTTGTTGTTAACTTCGCTGTTCTTGGTAGCGGTTCTTTTAATTTGGTTGTTGTTGTCTGCATAAAAATCTCCTCTTTTTAAAATGTCGGTAATTGTGTTTTTTTGCATTTGGGGCATGTTTCGCCGGTAAGTGGAATATCCGCGCCACAGTGCATACAGGCGTAGAAATCTTCGGCTACCTTTTCGCCGGCGTTTGAGAAGTGCGGAGTAGTCTCCCTTTCTTCGGACTTTAAAGTTTCTTCTGCGCTGGGAGAGTCGGGAGGTGCGCCACGCGAGCCCTTTTCAGGACTTAAAACGCTTGGTTCTGAAGTTTCTTCTGTTTCGGGAGTCGTATTTTGAGAAATAACGTTAATAACGTTAATAACGTTACTGAGTACAATAAATATTTCTTTCGGGCGCGTTGCTGTTTTTTCTTTGTACGAATCGATTTTTCCAAGATCGAGAAGAAGTTCAAGAGCAATGTTTATTTCAGCCGCAGAGCGATTTTGTTGGAAGTGTTCGCGAATACCATTCTTAGACATCCCATCTTTACGTTTGTTGAGTTCGGTAAATATTTCATCAGCAATCCTATTGCCGGTTTGCGCGCCAAAGATATACCTTGCGGAGTCTTCGCAATACTGCCACAAAGCCAGTGCTGCGGTTAAATGTTCGATGCGGATTACGTTTGAACAATCGAGTAGGGAGTATAAACACGCGATGCGTAAAACTTGCGCGGTTGCCCGTGACGTTACCGAACCAAGTAAACCAGCGTGACCGTCTGATAATCTCCGGTAAACTTCGCACCACAACACGTCCGCTTCTTCATCACGTTTTATTTCTCCGGCTGTTTTTGCAAACTCCGCCGCGCGATTAATTTTAGTTACTAAGACGTTAATGTCTAAGTCCGACAAATATCCCCCACTAGGAAGATATTTAGAACGTCTTGAGCACACCCAAACGAAGCGGTTGGCGAAGCCATTCGTTAAATCTGAGTCCGCCAGCGTACGGAGTAATTCTTCTTTTGTTATGTGCCCGACAATTGAGATGTGAGCGTTTGACGCTGCAACCGCTTGCTTCGTTTTTATTTGTAAAAAATCTTTGTCCCACGCGTCTCTAATGACTTGTGACAGCGTGTTTCCTTCGCGCTGCGATACTTTCAACACCCGCGCAAATTCAGACTCAACGACAAAGGCGCGTTTTTCGCTTGTCCCTTCATCGTACATTTCGTCTTGGTAATCAACGATGCGCCCTTTTTCGCGGATTGGTGTTTTCTTAAACTGCGAGTCCCGTACCGTGTGAATCAAACCCTCTCCGCTTGAAAGTCCTCCGTGAATACAAGATTTAAAACTTTCATCAACACGTACCAGCACGCGCTGGACTTCGCCCCAAGAGAGTCCTTTTCTTCCGGCTGCCGTCGCACCCACGAGTACCGTGTTGAGTTTTGTATAGTGAGCATCTGCGCCAACACGAAAGTGCGCGCCGTGTCCGATTAAATTCCCGAACCCCGAGAGGAATTGAACCAACAGTGCTGCGTTATCGGCTTCGGTGTGCGGTGCAATAAGTTTGACAAGTTCACCAGCCAAGCCAAAAAACACAGCGTTGGAGAGTTTCGGATAACCGATTTCTCTTTCTACCTCTACTACGTTATTAACGTTATTAACGTTATTTCTACTTTCGCGGTTTGGAAGTTTTCCTTTTGGCAACCCAAAGGCGGCTAAAGTATCAAAATAGCTGCACGGATTCGGTTTTTTAATGCAAGCGACTACTTCCGTCTTCGGGTCGTAAAATAATGATGAATCGCCTTTGCCTTTGTGTGACGGACACTTCATCTCACACGTGCCTCGCCCTGTGCTCCTAGCTTGTGTTTCAACGCGCCTACAAAGTTCGGCGTGCCTATCTTCATGGAACTCAAAAACTAACGTGTCTCGTTTTTGCTGGGAGTCCCCACTTGCGTTATAAGGGTCATCCTTTGCAAAAGAATCAAGCGGTAATTTCTTCCAATTTAAAAACTCCCCTTCTTTTTCATCAAAGACAAAAGGCGCGTCATGCGTCGCGATCACGGGCGTGTAGAACATCCTTGAAGCATCTTTCGCGCTTTCATCAAGGGGTAATCCGGTTTTTTGTTTTGCGTACGCCCACAGTGCCGGAAAGTCCTTCGCCGGAATTGGGCAGGCGAGTGGTATGGCAACTCTATAACGCCGCTCCGCGTTCGGGTTTTTGTCCGTTTTTCTTAAGTGTGAATGGGTGGAATAAATAAAATAACTCGCATCCAATGCATCGAGCTGCGCCTTAAGCGTTGGAAGCTCGGGCGCGCCATGGTCAATGTCGAGACTGAGGATTGAAATTTCCCGCACATTTTCCTTCAACCGTTTCGCGGGTTCGAAGACTACAGGCGCGAACAGTTCGCCGTCTTTATCGGCGCGGATATAGGGTTGCTCAAATTCCCCGACAAGCTCATCCCAGCTACGCTCGACAACTTGTGGAACTGTGTCACGTTTGTGTTGAAAGTAGGATAATTTAAATGTTTTTAAGTCGGCTTGTGGTTGCGTTTTTTCGCTGTGTGTTTTATAATTATTCATAAGTTGATTGACCTCCAAAGGGGTTGATTTTTCTGATTAGTAGGTTGTGTAAGATTTGAGATCGTCGTGAGCGATCTCTTTTTTTTTGTGTTCATATTTTCCTCCGTTTGTTGGTTAGGCGGCTGAATTCGCTGTGCCGGGTGCGGGCTTGTTGGGCAGTGTGGACATGGGTGTGCGGCAACGGCGACTGCGCTGGCTGAGATGACTTATTTTTATGAGGCGAAGAATTAGAACCGTTTTTAACGAGTGATTTCGCGCCCGTTAATGGCTTTTGATTTAATTTCGAGGGTGCGGTCTGCATAAAAATCTAAAGGCGTTGGTGACCGCTCCAACGCCTTTGAATTTCAAGATCTGGGTAAAATTTAACTTTTACCTTGCCTTGAAGAAAAAATTCTGTTAAAAATTAAAATACAGATTCGCGGTCAAGCTGTCTGTATTTTGATAAATAATCAAAGAACGAATGAGGCGAGCTTACTTTTCCAGAGGGGCTCGTCTTTTCTTTTAATAAGATAGCATGGACAAAGGCAAATCAAAAAATCAAAAAACCTACATGTAACTATTCACTATTTGATTTGTCACAAATTCCTGTGAAAAAAAAGTTTTTAAAAGTTTTTGCTTTTACGATACCAAGTCTCAAATTCCAAATAATCCGCTTCACTAAAAACTCGCGCTGTTCGCTTGCCGCTTTGCTCTGACTTCAATTTTCCTAATTTCACGAAATCCAGTACTCGCCGGTTACTCAAAATCTTTCCGGCAATCGGCTCAAGTCTTTCTGCAACTTGTTTGCTTGTCATTCCTTTGCCGGATGTGCTTTCTTGAAGCGTCGGCGGCTCTGTGGCTGCTTTTTTCGCTACGTCGGGGACTGACGGACGTTTTACCGTCTGCGGCTCGTTATAGCCGAAAATGTCGTCTGGCGAACATTTGAGCGCATCACACAAGGCTTTCAGAGTTTGCGGCGTGAATTGCTTTATATCATTGGCAAACGCTCTGTAAGCCGTCGGCATATTTAATTTTGTCCGCTTGGCTAGTTCGTAAGCAGATTTAATTCCTTGTGCCTCGCAAATCTCTTTTATTTGTAGTTTCATATTCTATTCTTACCACTTCGATAATATCATAATTACCAATTCGATAACAAGTTTTTCTTCACTTACCAAGTCAGTAATAATTATTATCACTTTGGTAAGTTTTACCTTGACTTGCTATTACCATTCTGATAACATTCTTCTTGTCAGTCAGTAAAACAAAGGAAGGATTAAAACAATGATTAACGAAACGACAAACACCGAAACGACAACAACGACAACCGGCTTTTGCGATATATGCGGAGAGCAGGAAACAGCAAGCGCCGACACACTTCGATGTGAAGGATGGTTTATCGGCAGCCGTGAGCATTTCTGCCCCGGCTGTAACGAATAACGGCGAAAGGCTTAGGTGAGCGTGAAACAAACCTAAGCCTCTCTATTCATTCACAATTTACAAAAGGAAGGAAACCAAAATGAAATTAAATTCAAAGGTAACAATCATATATATTTGCCCGGTGACAAAAAAAGAAACTTTAACGGGAATGAATTCCAAAGCGCAAATGAAAACGCTTTGGAGACGTAAAAAACAATTACTTAACATTTTGTTGAGTGAAGAACGGACAAATTTCAATGTTCAAATACCAGCCGAAAACGTTCTTGATATTACATTCGAAGCCATTTGACACATTAAGCGGCTTGCTAGGCAACAACAAACTAATTAAACAAAAGGCTTGCCTAACCTCTAATAGACAAGCCTCTCCCATTCACAATTTACAAACAAAGGAGCAAATAATGAATAACGAAAGAATAACACAGTCGGCAATCGAATCAGAACGCTCAGAACGCAAGGCATTGGACACAGTAATTAACATCTTGCTGTTATTTCTACTCGCGCTAGTTGGCTACAGCGTCGGCTATTACGCTGCAATCAACGAAGCTTTAGCACTGGTCGGAACAATCGTCAGCCACTCGCAAGGGGTGCAACAATGACACATTCAGAAAAAGTAAACGAAACAGTTCCGACAAAGGTGAAATGCAGGAGAAGCGGTGGCTCAGGTAAAATACTAGTAAATGAATCCGGCGAGTATCTTTGCGGTGCTGACGGCTCGCCAAAACTAGTGAAAGCGTTTTTCGGAATTACCGCGAGTAGCGTCAAGGCATCAAGAATTAACGAATGGAAAAAAACAGTTGGCGCTCGTACAATCGCCTGTGATACATGCCCGCGCCGCTCCGGTTGTCGCATCGGCACCGGAGCAGTACTTAAAGGAGGAAAAACAAAATGAGAGTATACGTCGGAACCTATCGAAAATATAACGATGGCAATCTCGCCGGAAAATGGCTTTGTATTGCAGACTATGGCACAAAAGAGGACTTTCTCGCCGCCGGCGCGCAAGTACACCCAGACGAATCAGCTCCGGAACTTATGTTTCAGGATTACTCAGGCATCGCGCAAAATTTAATTTCTGAATCTTCAATTGATGACGTTGTTTTTGAGATTGCCAAAGAAGATGACGAAACAATAGAAAACTTCAATGCCTTTGCGCAAACAATGGATTGCACAGACTTTCAAAAGTATCAGGATGCCTTTTGCGGGCGGTTCGAGTCTGAACTTGATTATGCGGAAAGCCTTGTGGAGGAAACCGACATGCTGTTAGAAATGCCTGAAAATCTTCGATATTACTTTGACTGTAAAAAATTTGCACGTGATTTGTTTATCGAAGACGTTTAATTTCACGATGCAACCGGCTACGTCTTCCATCGAAACTATTAATCAAAGCAAAAACAATTTAACTAATCACGAATGATTGAATGATTAAAGAGAAATGAAAAACCTAATAACGAGCAACGATGTCCGAGAGTTAGTAGAATCGAAAAAGCAATTGCCAATAATGGTTCGCTGGCTTGATACGGACGAGATTGAGATAGTTTCGGCGTTTGGATTTCAAGACAATTCGGGCTGGTCGGAAAAAAAACGACCGCACAATTCAATAGCCAATCAAGACGATCTTTTCGATATTTTAGCAATTCCGCTAAATAAATTAGACGATTCAAATTTTGAGACAATCGCCAAAAAATTGAATTTGACCGAATAGCCCGGATAGTGTTGACACACCCCGACTAAACTTTGGTAGCCGTGAGCGTAACAACTTGCGGCTTTTTCTTTGTTTAAGGCATACCAGCACAAGGGTTAAGCAATAAAAACGCCTCTATGCGCTCGTGAATCGGACATAGGCTCGGGCAAACAGAAACAAATACATCAATTGATGTATTTGTTTCACGTCGAGCCTATGCGCGGGGAGGGCAAACGCAGAGTGCAAATTTGCACTCTGCTCCTACACTAGTCGAGCCTATGCGCGGCGCGGGCAAACAGAAATCTCAAAACGCCAACGCGTTGGCGTTTTCGTCGAGCCTATGCGCGGCGCGGGCAAACAACTGCTTTAATTAAAGCAGTTTGTTCTCAAACCGTCGAGCCTATGCGCGGCGCGGGCAAACGACCTTGCGCAAATTTGCGCAAGGTCACAAGCCGTCGAGCCTATGTGCGGGCGTATGGTAATGGAACAATTGTGCTATTGGGAGTCGGTCCTACGTCGAGCCTGTGCGGGCGCGGTTAGGGTAAAATCAAGGTTACACATTTAGCCGCAATGTGTACTCGTCTTCCATTTGTGGCGTGGTGGTGGCGATAAGAAGCCGCGAGTTTTAACACTTGCGGCTATTTTTTTACGGGGGGAATACCGGCGGATAATGGCGGGTTTAAGGGGTGAACATTTGTTCGTTTGATGGCGAGTTTTAAATATAAAAAATTCGTTAGTTTGAACCGGACACGCTTAAAAGGCTCGGAGCAATTCTAGTTTTGCTTACTTCGTGCAATAAAGCCTCTATGCCGCGCCTTCGATCAGAGATCCGCTGCTTGACATCCTTCGCGCGCTGCGACGCGTCTCTTTCCGCGCCGACGGCGAGATTTAATGCAAGCTGAGCCGCATCCTTGTTTGCCTGTAATTCAGGAATCGCCGCGGATAATCGTTGCGCTTTGGTGTGCAAGCCAGGCAGTTTTTCTTCATCACGTCGTTGGTAAAGCTGTTCGAGCGTGATGCGGCTGGCTAAGATTTCAATTGGTAAATTGTTACGGCGGTGTGCCAAGTGGATTAGGGCGGGCGCGTCCGCAGCATTCGCCGCGTCTGCGGTTGCCTGAGACAATCCGGCTTGCTCTGCCTCAAGCTGTGCCAGCTTAGTGGTGTTTGTTTCGATTTGGTTGGTTAAACTATTCGTTTTTTCGTTGTTCATATTTTTATCTCCTATATTTGAATTTTGGTTTGAATTTTGTTTCACTCAAACGTCCATAAAGTGCCTGTGTTCACGCCGCCGCCGTTAGCGCAAAAAAGTGCCATCGAGAGGGCTAAAACTAAATCATCGTTTGAGCCGATGCGCCAATCATTCGCCGCGCCGTAGCTATCGTGTCCGGCTGTGGAAATCTTTGCCTTAAAGTTTTGCAATTCGGCGGTTAATATTTTTGTTAGCGGAAGCTCTTCTGAAAACTTCAACTTGCCAGTTTGCAGGGCAACTGAAACGTGCGATACAAGGTTGCGCTTCGGCACTCTGACCGTATCGCCGTCCCTTGAAATCGAATCTCCGCCGGTGATCATAATCGGCACGATTCGGGCGTGCATCTTCTCGCGTTTGAATAAATCATAAACAGGTGCGCCGCAGCCTGTTTTATCAATTGCCAGCGTCGTACGTGAGTGAACGCCCTTGTTGAGCGATTCGGAGTTCATCCACCTGGTGGTATCGGTAACAATTTCCGGGAAGCTCGTTTTTAATTGCCATCGGTGAAGGTGTCGGCAATCGAACGTGTAATTTTGCGGGGTAAATCCGCGCCGTTCTAAAACGACGAGCGCGCTGTAATCTTGTTGTTGACCTAAATCTAACCCACAAAAGTACGTTGGTTTTTGTGCGTGGGTGAATTGTGAGGCGCCTTCGAAAAACTGCATAATTATTAATCTCCTAGACTAAAAAATAAGTGGTTTAACATCGCTCGATACTGCCCGTTCGATGTCGTCATGGCCGAAAACCGAATCAATCGTTTCGACAAATTCGCATTCCAGTTCCTGCCGATACCAGAAATCAGGCATTGTTCGTTTTTCGTTTGCTAACCATTCGCGAGAAATGCGCGGGCATTCGCTTGCCGTGATTCGCGTCCGATGCCAGTCGCTCGCGCCGTTTGTCCAAACATCGTAAAAGAAGCCTCTGCGTCCGCGCGGTGTTGAAAGCAGAACGATGCGCCCGCCGCTTACTGCCAACATCGGTTTGATCGCGAAAAAAAGCGCGTCATCGCAGACCGCCGCTTCATCAACAACCAATAAACCGACACTGGAAAAGCCTCTGACTGTTTGTTCCGTGCCTGGTAAACTGATAATCCGCGAGGTGTTGTCGAGTTCAAGGCGTAAGTTTGACTCTTCAGCTATTTGCGGCGCGAGAGGCGATTGCAGAGCGATGAGAATATCTTTAACCTTGCGAAACAATTCCTGCGATTGCCTTAAACTCGGTGCAAGTAAAAGCGTGAGTGAGTCGGGTGTATAGACAGCTTCGTGAACGGCTAAAACCGCGCTAATCGTGCTTTTTCCGCTTTGACGCGAGCAGTTGAGAATCAGCTGTTTTGAGTCCGAGCGTAACAGGTCACACTGCCAGCTATCCGGCACAATGCCGCCGCGTTCCGACATCAAAACTGGGTCGTGCCGTTCAAGTTCAAGGCGTTCTCTAATCGCCGCTTGAATCGCCTGATTCCACATCGGATTGTTCGATAAGTGGTCGTAATTGTCTGACAATGTCATCGTGGGATAATCCATATTTTTGCGCCTCCGTCTTCCAGTCGCTGACCTGTAAATCAACTTCAATCGCCTGCGGTGCTTTTCCGGCAATGCGGTCGAAAATCTCTTTTATCGCCCATGATTCGCCTTCAACAATCGCGCAGTAGAGAAGCCGTGCATTAACGGCATCAAGATTCGTTATCTTTGAAATGCCATCGCAAAAAGCGGTGATTGATCCTGCATTCTGAACCTTGTCCGGTGCGATATTCTCCAGCATCTTAGCCAGTCGGTTTTTTATATCAATGGCGCCGACTGGCTTCCCGTTCGGGTTTGGCACATCGCCTTCTTTGAACATCTGAAGATTTTTCTTCGAATTCGGATGTTGACCGCGCCTATATTTTTGCTCGTTGTTTCTCATTTCTTTCTCATTATTTGCCATATTTCTTTAATTTCCTTGCAGTCGGCAATCAGACAAGCAAACCGATTGATAACCAAACGACTCCAGCTTGCCACAAACCGCAACTTTTGATCCCCTTCGAATCTTCCGAGCGGTAACAGTTTGGGCATCGGACGCGCAATCCGCGAAAACAGTTAGCCGGTCGTTATCGGTCGTAATGAATAATTTGCATTGATTATCCCGTTTGATTAGCTTTATGACCGTGCCTGAAACGTCCACAGACGCGCCGACGGCAAAAGCTAACGATTTACGCGCCGTTTCAATGTCCGAATTGGTCAATACTGCCTGTATTGCCGCTAGCCCGAATGTTTCAATCTTCTTTTGTTTCATTTGTTTTTACTTTTGGTTTTGTTTGTTGTCAGCTTCGGTTTGCTTTTGGATAAATTCGCGCTCAACGCGTTCTTTTGCAAACCCGCGAAAATCTTGAGAATGTTCCCGCAGCTTTTGAAATTCGCTCGAATTATTTTGCGGGTCGTCCGGGTTATTTTCCGTTGTAATGTATTTTCCGAATAAACGCTGATGAAGTTC
>MWWB01000063.1_pt1 | contig 20233 bp, 18 predicted proteins | sample 1047291 | NCBI WGS metagenome assembly MWWB01 (sample SAMN06349976, study PRJNA376086) | soil metagenome | isolation source: MS4-1 sample Antarctic (ecotone) soil | place: Antarctica | reverse complement strand
TCATTAGCTATCTAGAGCAAGTCAAGCCCTGCCTGGAAAACATAGAAGTTGAGTTAGAAGAAATCCGCGCCTCTGTTCCTAAGTGGAATAATCGCCTTGGAGGTGCGGCATGATTGAAGACTCCATCCGTACCTATTTTCGGCAAATCGGGCGAGTGGCGCTGCTGAGTCAAGAACAAGAAGTATTCTTAGGGACGCAGGTACAAGCGATGATGTCGCTCTTAACAGCCAAGAAAACCTTAGCTCAACGGTTGCACCGCGAACCCACGCCCCAAGAATTGGCATTGCTTGTTCATCAGAGCGAAGCAGAGCTAACCGAGACGTTGGCGCGTGGGCAGCAAGCTAAGTGCCAAATGATTGAAGCCAATTTGCGCTTAGTGGTAGTGATCGCCAAACGCTACAGAGGACGTGGCGTAGACTTCCAAGACTTGATTCAAGAAGGAGCTATCGGACTGCAACGGGCAGTAGAGAAGTTCGACCCAAATAGAGGATTTCGCTTCAGCACTTACGCGACCTGGTGGATTAGGCAATCAATCGACCGGACGGTGAAAACCACCAATACAATAGTCCGGCTACCGATGTGCTTGAACCAGAGGTTAGACCGAATTAGGGGGACAAGCAGGCAGTTGTCCCTAAAGCTGGGGCGTACTCCCAACATCACTGAGCTAGCGGCAGAACTAGAACTAACGTCTTTGCAGGTAACAAAATGCTTGAAGTGGGCGCGACAACCACACTCATTGAATGTAAGGCTAGGGGAGGACCAAGAGGTTGAAATAGGAGACTTGCTGCCATCTTCCAGCCCTACCCCAGAAGAGTTGTTAATGATGCAAGAGGGTTTTGCCGTTGATTTAGAGGCACTACTTCGGCGGCTCAAGCCGAAGTACCGCCAAGTGATAGTGCTGCGCTATGGATTGATAGATGGTCAAGCGCTTACCTTTGCTCAAGTTGGTGGGTTACTTGGCATCAGCAGACAAGGCGTACACCAAATAGAAGTTAGAGCGCTGGAATGCTTGCGGTTGCATCTAATGGAGGCGATGAAAGTTAGTCAGGGCTAGCAGTTTAATTAGCAAACAAACTAAAAGCGCCCTGTTTCCAGAGGCGCTTTTAATAATTATTGGGTTGCTTGCCGCAGCCCTTTGGCATCAGCTAGACCAATCCAAATAATACTTATCAATATCTGGTTGTTCTAGGACATATTCAATTGTTTCTAAAACTATTTCTAAGCCTTGCAAGTAGAAATCGAGATGTTTGTGGTGAAACACTATATAGAAACAAGGCAGATCCGGACTATCTAAATACCCGGCAGTTCCAGGGATAATTGCGAGAACTTCTAAAGGTTCTGTTCAGAAAAAATCTCCAGCCCAACCGCCAAAATTATTCGGTTGTGTGTCGGTTCTTTGCTCCTTGATTGCCACCAACTTTTGCAGTGCCAAAGCTTCGCTTGTTATTTGAGCTTGAATTGGGGAAATATCAGAGTCGAACGTTAGTGGCACTACACCATAAGGGGTGCGGTCAAAAGTAGTTGGTTGTAGATTAAGTTCCTCTTAGGAAAGCTTGGAGGCTCTTTATATGGCAGTGTGACAATTATGAATCTTGAGCAACTACTGACACTGCTATGACTAATGCTACAAATCCTAACTACACTGATGTTGTCCAAGAAATCGGACAAATGCTGTTTCAAGCACTGTGGGAGGGAGAGCCAAATTTAGATAAGAAGGTGCGGGAACTCGATAACATAATTAACCAACTCCTACGTAAGATAGGATTGTTGGTAGAATCGCTGCTTTTAGCTGAACTGGCAAGGCTTGTAACCAAAAGGGCTAAGGCAGCAGGTTTAACTATACATCGCTGTAAACAAATAAAGTATTTATCATTATTTGGGGCGATTGAAATTCCTTCTCCTTACCTGTGGAATAAGAACACACGAATTGGGGCGCGTCCAGTTAAAGAGCAGTTGAGAATTGAGCATGGCGATCTTTCTCTTGCAGTACAAAGAGCTTTAACGGATTTTGGCGCGGAAGAGTCTTTTGGACAAGCAGCCAAGCGCTTTGAAGAACACTATGGGTGGGAAATAAACCGTGCGAGTGTGCGCCGAGAAGTAGAGAAAATAGCGCAAAAAGCAGAGAAATTTGTGGAAGTTAAACTGTTTATAGCTAGGCTAAAGGCTTTAAAATCTCTCACGATTAGACCAAACATTGAGCAGCTATTAGTGGAACTAGATGGTTGTCATATTCGGACTGGCATTCTGCTGCCAGTAGAAAAAGCCGAGGTTACTAAAAAACGTCGGCTGCTCAAACGTAAACGCGAATCAGACTGGAAAGAAGTGAGAGTAGGTTTAGTCCGTCCAGTGAGCGACAAGGAAAAACGGACTTATGTGGCACGAATGAGCAAGTATCCAGAAGTCGTTGGGCAATTAGTTAGCGCAGCGTATGACCAAGGGATGTCTAAGCAAACCCAAGTTTACGCTGTAGCTGATGGAGGCAACGGTCTACGCGAAGCACTTCAAGCACAGTTTCCGAATTTAACATTTATCCTAGACCGCCCCCATCTCAAACACCATCTTTACTCAGGTGCGGAAGCAATGGGGCTTACCGACGTTGAGCGCCACAAGTGGGTGAGTGGTAAACTTCATATAATTGACGCGGGGGATGTTAGGCAAGTAATCAGGACACTCAAGGGATATCAGGGGCAAGGTAAGGAGCGTATCGCTAATTTATTTGGGTATCTCAAGCGATTTAGAGATGCTATCGATTATGACTATTTTCGTGCAAAGGGTTTACCCATCGGTTCGGGCGAAGTGGAAAGCGCTCATCGATATATTCCCCAGAAGCGCTTGAAGATTCCAGGTGCAACTTGGCATCCAGATACAGTAAATCCCATGCTAGCTTTGCGAATTGTTCGGGCTAATGGTTGGTGGGATGATTTTTGGACAAGGGCAAGTTACCGCCAGACAACAAACATTTGAACAACTAATCTTGTCTTGAGACAACGTTGGATTATGTGAGGTTGTTATGTGGAAAAGTTTTATCTAATCAGCTTACTTCAGGTAGTTACACGGAAAATTCCCGACTATACCTAAATATATATGTTATGTAGAAAAATTCTGTATAAGCACCCGCTTTGGGGTATTTATAGAGAAAGTTTCCGCATAATAAATAGTGCTGGTGCTTGCGCGCGGCTTGGCTGAAAGCGAAATATAAAGCCCATGAAATATGTAATAGAACTGCGGTCAGCCACGCAAGAAGATTACGGCTTCTTGTATAAATTGCATTGTTCGACCATGCGTAGCCATATTGAAGCGACTTGGGGTTGGGATGATACTTGGCAGCAATGCCACTTTGAACAGTATTTTCAACCTGAAGCCGACCGAATTATTGTAGTGAATGGTTACGATGTCGGTCGTGTATTAGTGGAGCACAGCGAGAATAAAGTGCATATCAGCAACATCCAAATACTACCTGAACACCAAAACAAAGGAATTGGCAGTCTGATCATTTCAGAGATTATTCAACAGGCTCAACAGCGAGGATGCCCCGTGACACTGCAAGTGTTGAAGGTGAATCCTGCAAGACGGCTTTATGAGCGGTTGGGATTTATTGTTGAAGGCGAAGATGACGCGCACTTCAAAATGAGGCGGGCATAAATAAATCAACAAGCAGCAGAATAAATAGTTAGGCTGCGAAGTATGGCTACTGTACAAGAACCAACAGGTTTTGACCGCACCCCACCATAAGGATGTTGCTCGATATGAGTAGTAAAGTCAGCAATTGCTTTAAGACAAATATCACGTGCCTTAGTCCAATCAGGTCGAAAATTATCTTCTTCAGTTAGTGGGCTAGTGATGCTATGTAAATCTAAGCCAATGGCATCACTCAAAATGCGATTGATGCCAGAGTCATTGTTAGAACTGTAAAAGTAGCCAATTTTAAAGTTGTGGTCGGGGTATTTGTGCGAAGGAAGTCTTATTAATTGAACAAGTGGGTCTTCTCCATTTGAATCTAGCCCAAGTGTGCGGGCAATCATTTGACATTGCTGCGAATAAATTTCTTCTTCTTGAGAGGAAACTTGGTAATTATTTCCGCGATTAGCTATTTGCTCCCAAGCGAGATCCATTCGTCGTTCGTACTCGGCTCTGAGTTGTTGTGATATATCGTAGTTTTCAAATCGCTTCAGGTAAACGTCAAGACCCATAATTTTTCTCCAATCGAGATAGGTGCAACTAATTTTCTTGGTCGTAGTCAGAGCGTTATTCTAGTAGGCTAGACAATTTGGGCAACTGACAGAGTTAAGAACGAGTTCTACCGACTAAATCCTTTGCTCTGTTTTTCTTCGGCTGAGATCTGTTGTTGGTGCGTAAGATTAAACATATTCTTTAGCTCCTCATTCCAATCCTGTGCGTGGGGAAGTTTGCGGACACAGTTAGATAACTGCTCCATTACATTAAGTGTCATTAAATTACCTGACTTATCATTGTCGTAGGCAATGATGACTGATTTATTTGGTAGCGTCCGTAGAAATTCAACAGGCACACTACCTGCTCCATCAGTAGATAAATAGATTGTCTTGCGCGAGTCGGTGCGGTCTAACACGGCAAATGACATCGCATCAATTGGCGACTCGACTAGCACCGCTCGTTGAATTTGGTCATCTGATTGTCCTCCCTTTTGGAAGTGAAACCAACCATTATTTCGCTTAGACCCCAGCGCTAAACCTTTAAATGTGTTGTCGGCTCCGGCTGTACCTCTGAGCGATGCACCCGTGATTGTTTGCTCATCCAAGTCGCGGCGAATAAACACAGCATTTTGCTTGTCATCTGCATAAACCAAGCCCTGTTGATATAGTTGGTCTACCAGGCTGCTAGGCAGTCGGCGTTCGCGCGTGAGATAGGTTTTTACTTGCTGCCATTTATCTGCGTCTGGCGTTGGGGGAATTAATTTAGGTACAGGCTCAGTTTGAATAATAACTCTTGTTTGATAAGCGACAGCAACAAGTGTTGCTGATTCTCCCAGGCGGTCATTTAACCACGCCACTGCTTGTTTAAAGTCACACCCATTTACGTGCATCACTAAGTCAATTGCACCCCCACCGCCTTTGAGGTGTTGCCAGTCATAAAACTTGCTGCCAGTGATATTAATAATGTGAGTTTCCTGCTGCCACTTATGCTTGTCGTTGAGGTCTGGTTCTAAACCTAATTGGTAAGCAACTTGTTCGAGGGGAATATCCCGAACTTTGTTCGCTAAGTCAAGATATTTCCTCTGCCATAATTGTGCTTGTTGCGCTTGCTCTTTAGCAATGCGTTCTAGTTCAATAACTCGTTGCTTTTTGCTTTCTAACTTTAGAGCAAGTGCCTTAGCAGTCTGCTCCATCTGGGCGCTACTCTTAATTGCTCGTTGGCGATCTGCGACAAGTTGCTGCATTGAGGAGACATCTAGATTTGTATCAGGTGCAGAGTTAACCGCAGCGTAATACTTGCTAATTTCTGTATGCTTGGCTTTACTGCCTTTGATGCCGCGTTCTAGTCCTAAAGTCGCCATAGCTTGAGCAAAGTCATCTTGCAGTTCGGACAGTCGATAGCGACTACCACCAAGTAAGGCTCTACAGTTGAGCTTCCCTTGATCGTCTAGTGGAACCATGTAGGCGTGGATGTGCGGTGTGGATTCGTCTAGGTGGAGTTCGGCTCTGACAATGCGTTCGCCATATCTATTAACTAGCCACTGACAGGCAGACTGCTGGAAGGATTGTAATCGCTGCTCTTGGTAGTGTCCTGCTCTAGCCGGGTCATCTGGTCGGAAGTATTCGGGGCTGGCGGTCAGCAGAAACTCCACCGCCAGGACAGCATTCTTCCGAATCGTCTGTTCACCTATGTGCTGCCTGACTAAGGTTTCTAGGTCGGGAATGTTAGGGCTGTCTGGTTGCCCAATAATGCGGATATGTTGTTTTTCTGGGTCGGCGTTGGGCGTGTCGTATTTACGGCTAGTGTGTTTAGCCGACCTACCCACCGACCCAGCCTTGAGCTTTTGAATCCTACAAATCCCGTATGCCATGCTTTTTTCTTTCCCAGCAGCTATACTACTTCTATGCCTCCCTATCAAGGATGAGGACTGCCCCCGGAGGGCGAGCGGAACAATTTTGAGCGCAGCGACCCCGTTAGGGGCAAAATTGTGGAGTAAATTATATCAATATACAACACTCATCAACAATCTAACAGTAGCTCCGAGGGTGGCGCTACCCCTATTACTACTGGGAAAGAAAGAATCTAGCGCTTCGGGCTGGGGCTGGCGGTTGTCGGACTCGCTATGGGTAAAACTTAATTTATCTTTACCCGTATTAGTTTACCAGTGGTGCTAATTCCGTTAGACTTTACCCTATGTAAATGGGTGGTTGTATGCCTGTCAAGCAAACGGTTATTGATATTAACGAAGAGCAGTTTAAGTCGATCTTAGAGAAGGTAGAAGGGCGACTTCCTCCTAAGCCTAAACAGGGGATGACTCTAAGAGAGGCAATCTCTAAATTTAAGCCGACGATTACTAAAGCTTTGAGGCGCGGTTATACCTATGAAGAAGTTGCAGCAATTCTTACGGAGGAAGGAATCAGTATTAAAGGAGCGACGCTGAAGCAATATTTAGCTGAATCAAAGGGGAAGAAACGTCCGAGTGTAACTGCTCCGGTAAGTTCAGCTAAGTCATCAACTCCAACAATTGAAAATTTAGCAGTATCAGATATTAAGCCAGATACTAAATCGGTAACACCTACCAGTTTAGAGACTGAAACAAATATTAAAGCAGAGGCTAAATCAGATAATAAGCAGGATACTAAACCAGCAGCTAAATCTAAGTCGGTAGTTCGAGGTAAGTTTGCAGATATTCCTAGTAACGATGAGTTGTAGTAAGTGAATATAACATGGCAACTAAACAAGAAAAGTCAGAAGCTTCTGTTCTTAAACGATTGGTATTTATCTATGGCGATAAGGGTGGTGTAGGTAAGTCGGCAGTTGCTCGGTTGTTATTGGATATATATCGCTATTCGTCGATAGGTTGTCAAGCGATTGATTCAGATACAAGCAATGCTGACTTATATCGTTGCTATAAGCGTGTGGGTGATAAAGGAATTGTGCTTGCAGATGGACAAGCTGATGCTGTAGAGCGGGTTGATTTTACAGTCCGAGGTGAAGCTGATTATCTAATTGATACTCTGGGAGAGTATCAGGATTTGATGCTGGTGGATCTGCCAGCAAGGTCTAGGGATGCGTTTACAAGTTTGATTCGGGAATTAGACTTGCTCAGTGTGGCTTCAGAGTCAGGCTATCGAGTGACGATTGTTCATGTTTTAGGTAAGACTCGTAATTCAGTAAGTGCGTTGAAGGATGTAGTTGAACTTTGCGGTCAGGGGGCTGATTATGTGGTAGTGAAGAATTTGCTGTTTGGTGAGCCACATACTTTTAGTCGCTATGATGCATCGCAGACGAGAAAGAAGGTAGTGGAGCAGTTGGGTGGGATAGAGTTAAATCTGCAAGAAATGTTTTGGACTTCTTGGGATGCGATAGAAGATAACGATTTACCTTTTCGCACGGCGGTGGATGCAGAGCAAACAATTTTGCAGCGCAGCCAAAGGACACGGGCTTATCGCTGGCTGATGGATATGACTGATGAGGTGAAGAAAGCAGGTAAGTATTTAGGGTTAGGTAAATGACTTTTCTTGATGATAACTATTTAGATGGCATCATTACTCGCATGACTGCAGAACATAAAGCAAATATCATGCGGACGGCGAGGCGGTTAAATTTGCCGGATGATGATGTGCTGTTTCTATATATAGGTGCGGTGGAGTATACCGTGCAACTATGCGAGGATATCTTGGGCGGGATAAGCTCGGAGCGACAGCGTCTTGAGCAGTCAACCCAAGGGACTCAAAAAGCAAGCATTGAGACTGCTGAAACTCTAATTAATAGTCTGACTCAAGTGGGAATATCAGTAGTTGCAGATATGCAAAAAGCTGGGATGGCAAATACATCGGCGATAGCAGAGGCAAATGCAGAGGTATTGAATCAATCTAGGGCAACAGTAAGGGAGGCTGTTCAACTGCAAAGGCTGTTGACGGCATGGGGAGAACGGGTGGAGTTGGACGACCAAAATAATCAAAAGGTTTTGCAACTTCTCCTGGAGCGGATGGGCCATTCAATTAAGGGGTTAGAGAAGGCGAATACGCAGATTGATGAAGCGAATAAGGCGCTAGTCAAGCTGCAACGAAATACTACCTGGATAAAAGTAACAGAGTGGTTTTCGCCGCTTGTGGCTCTGTTGGTGGCGGCGTTGGTTGGGTTTGGTTCTGGCTGGTGGATGATGTCGCTTCAGTACAATAATGCGACTAATTCCTTGGGACGTGATTTAGTGCAATGGAACATAGATCGAATTCTTAAGTGCCGTGAGGACGATAATCCCAAATGCACTATCTGGGTTGTGCCGCCAGAGCTAAGGAAGTAACAGAGTTGGGCGTGTCGAGTAGCCCTAATCCCGCAAATGGGGTCTTGCCAAAGTCCGCAAGCGGTGAAGAGAAATGGCTCGGCTTAATTTTCTCCTGCAAACACAGCAGGACTCGCTAAAAGACTTCTACTATGGCTAAGATAGAAACCCCTCGCCTGTGGTTGCGTCCACTAGCACTGACAGATTTAGACGATTTAGCTGAGATTTACAGCGCTCCAGAGGTAATGAGATATCGCTTAATTTCACAACCAGCTTCTAGGAGACAGACTCAGGAGAGCTTGGAGTCCTATCTGGCACACTGGAAGCAACATGGGTTTGGTCGATGGGCAACTATTCACAAAGCGTCCCAGGGGTTGATTGGACACTGCGGGTTAGAGTATCTATCTGATATTGACGAAGTTGAAGTGAACTACTTGTTGGCTAGGGAGTATTGGGGGCAGGGATTGGCAACCGAGTCCGCGATGGCGCTTTTTCGCTATGGCTTTGAAACCCTGCAACTTCAACGATTGGTGGCACTGGCTATGCCAGAAAACCTTGCCTCACGTCGAGTGATGGAAAAAATTGGTATGCAATATGAGAAAAACATCCAACTCTGCGGTGTTGAATGGGTGTTTTACACGATTAACCGCAACCAGTGGAAGGGGTAAAGGTAGGGAAGCTGCATCCGAGTGCCATGCGATTGCTGAAACGTTCAGTAGCAAAGAGTTCAGCTAAAAAATCCCAAAAACTGCAACTTGCCCGTAAATAATGACTGGTTCGTCTACAAACGTCACGCCAGAATCAGCATTTCAAGCCTTTCTTGCTAAAAAACTTGCCTGTAAAAGGTTATTTTTGGGGATATTGAAGCTAATCGGCAAAAATTTTTCTACAACTTGTGCTTGGTAAGGCTTTTAGCTATTACGTGGCACTTAGATGCAGCTTCGCGACCTTTACCCCAATGAGGGTATCCGCCGAGATACGTGCAAATTGGGACACGTTGTAAACTTTTGTAAAGTCAGTTGTCAAAAACCTTGATTTACCGTTGTTTTAGCCTCAACCGAAACTTGACTATTCAAATGAAAACATTTCCTAAAAGGGTCATTTATGGGCAAGTGTAAGGGACAAAAAGGGGTGAAAGCTTGGTTTTACCGTGCAAAAAATTGATTCGCTATATATCATTTTTGGGCAAGTTAGTAAATCGATTAAAACATTGTTTGCAATATTTATTTACACCGTGTCTCTTTTTGCAGGTATCTTGGCGGCCACCCTATATCGGTGCTTTTCAAGTACTAGAAAGCTGGCGAATTCTCACAACGCCCTTCATCAAAGCTCCGAAAATACCCTCCATCTCCTAGCACCAACAACTAATTTTCTCTTAGTGTGATTGCGCTTGCTGCCCATACTCGATAAGTCTAGATATTTTTAGCTTTCCAAAACAAATACGAGGGACGCTATAACAGACTGCACTTTATCCCTATAAATCGTAAAGTTTTGTAGCTAAACTGCGAAAATGCAGGATCGCACTGTGTATGGAGGTATTAGTAGTTTGCTAGCCTACCTGCTATCTGCTGCTTCGCTTAAAGCAACGGGCGGCTGATGCTTAACACCATGTCATAGGGCTATCAGTGAATTAGTGTTATCTATTCAGATTCAGCACTCTCAGGAATCTAATTCTGGCAGCATACGAAAAGTCAAAAATACGAAAAGTCAAAAAATTGAGGTGTCAATATGTATATACAATTGCAAGAAACATTCAACGACATAGACCCGAGAATACAACTGCATCTGGATCGTAGAGCTAGAGGATTAGTGCCTCCTGCCACAGCCTCGACAGCAGAGGGAGAAATTGCTGTTATTGCTAAGGTTTCTGATTTAACAAGCTGGTCGAGCCGAAGCGAGGTTTTTGAAGGAGCTAATCTGGGTATCACACCTGATGGTGCTTATATTGTTACGGCAAGAGTACCACTCAATCGAGTGGAAATTCTACGACAGCTTCCTTACGTTCAAAGCCTCAAGGCTTCTCAAATCCTCAAACCAGCACTAAAGTCAACAATTGAAGAAATAAAAGCCAGGGCAGATTTACTGCCGCCTCTGACTCAAGGACAACAAGGCAAAGGTGTTATCGTTGGCATCATCGACTACGGATGTGATTTTGCCCATCATAACTTTCGCAATCCTGATGGTAGTAGTCGCATTCTTGCACTTTGGGATCAGACTATTTTACCTGGAGCATCTAGCCATTTAGGATATGGTCAAGTTTACACTCAAACCGAAATCAATGCTGCTTTGCGATCGGTCGACCCCTATACCAGTTTAGGTCACGATCCAGGTAGGGCTAGTCATGGAACTCATGTAATGGATATCGCCTGTGGTAACGGTGGTGGCAGTGGCGTCCCTGGTGTTGCTCCCCAAGCAGATATAATTTTTGTGCAAATCAGTGCTAGTGACATTCCTTGGCAAGGCTCGGATGTGGTTGGCTATAATTTTGGGGGTTCAGTACAACTTCTAGAAGCCATTCAATTTATCTTTGAGCAAGCGGGGACTCGCCCTTGTGCTATTAATATTAGCCTGGGGACCAATGGCGGTCCTCATGATGGAACCAACCTGGTTGAACAAGGAATTGATGCGATTGTCACAGCCAAATCAAATCGCGCTGTTGTCATTGCTGCCAGCAATTCCTACGAAGATGGTATTCATGCCATTAGTAAGGTTACACAAGGAAGTTTTGTCGATCTTATCTGGCAAATTGGACAGTTCGATTTTACTCATAACGAACTGGAAATCTGGTATAACAAGAACGATCGACTAAAATTAGAGTTAATTGATCGAGACGATCGAAGCATTGGTGAAGTAGATTTGGGTGCTTCTGCTCGGATTTTTAACCAGGCGAACGAGCTACTCTTTTTTGTTGCCCATCGTCCAGGAGATCCTAACAATGGAGACAACACTATTGGTATTTTCATGAATACTGAGTCCATGTCTTCAAATCTTCCCTCACAAATTAAGCTCCGCCTGCATGGTGTCAACATAGATGACGGTCAGTTTCATGCTTGGATAGAACGAGATGATAATGGGCAGTCTAGCTTTGCCCCTCCTCATGATAATTCCCATACTCTTGGGTCTATTTCTTGTGGAAAGCAAAGTATAGTCATAGGTTCTTACGATGCCCACACTTCTGGGCAGCCCTTGTCCTGGTTCTCTAGTGCTGGACCAACCAGAGATGGACGACAAAAGCCGGAAATCAGCGCACCTGGTCATAATGTATGGGCTGCCAATTCTTCAACCCGCGTTGGAATTACCCGTATGTCTGGAACTAGTATGGCTGCTCCTGCTGTCACTGGAGTTGTAGCCCTTGTGCTTGCCGAAGCCCGCAGTCTGAATAAAGAGGTTACGGTCGAACAAATCCGTGACATCTTAGCTAAGACTGCTCGCTTAAACCCACCAAGCGTTGTGTGGAATGACCGCTATGGCATGGGACGAGTAGACGCAAGCGCATCGGTACAGCTAGTACACGATCTGCCATAGGAGATAAGTTATGAAAGGATGGCACCAAACTATAATTGTAATAGTTTCAATGTTGATTCTAGTCTTCCCCATTTCTAAACACGCTATGTCTTCAGATCGGCATGATAACAGTTCAAAATACAGGGTTGAATACGTCCCCCCTGAAAGTTCAAAGTTGAAGTTAAGTGGAGAAGCCCTTAGACAGTTAAATCAGGAAGCTTTTCTGGTAGCAACAGTGAAGGTTGCCAAGGAGAGATATGTACCCTCTGGGGTTGAGATTCGTACTTGGATTAGTCCATCAATCTTTACTGCAAATATTCCCCGTGAAATATTAGATCGTCTTCTAGACGATCCTGCTGTCGTGGCAATTGAACCAGTTTATACGTTGAGGTCGTACTAAAAAGTCGTTTAGTAAAAATCAACCTTGGATTGGATTACTTTATTCTCAGCAGCCTAACATAGTTTCTGCACCGGAACGTACTGAATAAAAATCTAACTGATTGGTAAATAGTCTCGCTGCCTTGTTACTCCGAAGAGCGGTTGAAGCGGATTTTAAATAGATACAGGTAAAGCCGGGGGGCGTTTCCGCCAAATCGCTTGAAGGGATTTGCTTCGCTTGGATGAGCACCTCGTAGCTGCCTGAGAATTCCTGTTTTCTGAGAAAAATATTCCTTATCTTCATCAAAAACAAATCACACTAACAGCATTAAGCTTCTGCTCTGGGGACACCTCCAGATAACGCTGCAACGTCCCTAAATCGTTGTGTCCCGATATTTCCTGAATCACTCGCAGGGGTATCCCTGCGCTACTCATCATTGTTAAGGCAGTGCGCCGGAAGCTGTGGGTACTAACTCCTACTAACCCAACGCGCTCGCAAGCAGCCTTAAGAATTTTATCAGCCATGAACCGAGTTAAAGTTGGCGCTCGCCCTCGCATACCAGGAAATAACGCCCCAGCCTTAAGAGGTTGGTACTCATCTAGCAATTGGGCTAGCCCTGGCTGGATATCGACAACACGGGTTTTGAGCTTGCCCTTCGTGGTAGACTTTCTAAAAGTCAAAGTTCCGCCTTTAATATCTGTAGTTTGAAGTGCCAGCGCTTCAGATACCCGGCAGCCAGTAAATAAGCAGATGCCAAACAAAGCGCGATCGCGTGACGAAACAAACCCCTTGACAAACAGTAACTTCAATTCTTCTGGGGTTAAGATTTTCCCTTGCCCGTTTCCTGCTACTTTCATTGGATAATTTTGTCTAATTTATCCAGATTACACGAAAGCTAGATTTCGTGGAACAAGTGGCTCAAAGTATTGATTTGTCGTTAGCGGGTTAAATCGGCTAAGTCTACTTAAACATTTACTTATCAATCGCCTCACGAGAGAATCAGGCTTTGAGCCATTTAGATAATTTTTGCTTATAGAGGCTGTCGCTGTAACGCTTTGGGCTATAATTAGCTACCCTTGAAGAGTCATTGATAGCAGAGTCGCTAATGGTCGGGGCGGGGTTTTCCCTAGACTGGCAGCAACAAATCTAAGAAATTGCTTCAGAATTTGGGCGGAAGAAAACTTTTGTAGTGAGGGAGGCGAGTGACTATTATCTCGGTAGAACTGACTCAGGTAGGTCAGCGTTCGTCCTTTGACCTACCTGAGCAAGTAAAACCCTAGAGCGGAAGTTATTAACTCTTGGTCATCTGGTTGGCTAGACCCTCAAAATGCTGAATTTAGCTATTTATGCTCAAGACATTTCTCGACTATATAGTGACTAATTGGAGTGTTATTTCTCATGCACCTGGAGCATTTGTAATTACATTGGCTACAAGCATTGGTTTAGCACTTTTCATAATCAACTGGCATTACAAACAGAGGATTGAGTCTCTCCAAGCTCGGATTGAGTCTCTTCAAGAACGGCTCAAAAATAGAGACGAAGATATCTTAGAAATAAAAAGCAAAGCTGAACAACTTCAGAAGAAAATTGAGGAAAATAAAAATTTAAAAAATACAGTAAGCGAGCAAGATAAATATGCAACTCAGATATGTCATTACTCAAACATTGATTTGGGAAGGGAAGCGCAAAAGGTTTCCAAAAACTTCAGGGAATTCACTAACCGCATAAAAGAAAAGCAGGGAATAGAATACGGGAGGGTAAGAAATCCCCCCCTAAATACATCGTTATATAATGTATGGTTACGAGAAAGACTTAAGATACTAGCAATCAAGTGCGAAGTTATAAAGCGTCTACCATCAAATGTTGCGGAGCGTCTAGATCAGATACCTGAATCTTGCTACTATGACTATCTTCAAGCTCAAGATCCAGACCAGATACTAGAAATAGTTAACGAGTTATATGAACTTGGTTTAGAAATAGGTAAATTTCCAAGCGCGGACAGTAAATAAAAGATGTCTAGTTGCTGTTACCCTTACGAATGGTGATTTCTGAATTAAAATCATTAAAATTTTCTCTAGAATGAAAACTGAAACTGTTAACATTTTCCCTCATCAGCACTAACAGCGCTGGCTGAGGGAAAATGTTATAGATCAACGATCAATGTATAATGGATATCTCCTGGGTGGGAACGCCATTATCTGGATCTGGGAAACAAAGCACATATACATCCACCTAATACTAGCTTTGCTAAATCAGCGTAGGCTGAACGGCTATCTTTATCATGGAAGGACAAAGCTAAAAGACCAACAACTAAAACTAACGCAATAATAAAGATAAACCAGTTGTTATTGGTTTGACTATCTTTTGTTATCATGATTTAATTACTCCATTAAAGTTTTAGCCAGTACCGACCCGGAAATCAGTTCTGGCAATGAAGGCAGAAAATGGTTGCCAGCGCTGATGGGGAAATCAGCCTGTCAACCAATTAATAAATGAGCGAAATATCTCAAGTTGAAAGACAATTAACAGCTTGAGATATTTTTTATTGTACACAGAAAAGGCGAATTTGCAACACTTAAATTATTTTATGTGGGTGATTTTTTAAATACTAAAACTGACCCAATTTCGCGGAGTTCTCTAATAATAAAGCCATAAAATATCTGATGTTAACTAAAAGTTTAAAACTGACCTAACAAACGCAGTTAAAGAAGGATAAAACTACAGTTAAGTTGTACAAAAAACAGCAATAAAGTGTTCAAATACTTGTTTAAATAAATAAACGCAGTTAAAAAAGAATAAAACTACAATCAAGTTGTAAAAATAAACAGCAATAGAGAAAAAACACAACTAAAACTACGTTCCACTATTTCTTTAAAGAAGCAAACGCAGTTAAAAAGAATAAAACTACAGTCAAGTTGTAAAAATAAACAGTAACAAAGCGTTCAACGGCTTGTTTAAAGAAGCAACCGTAGTTAAAAAAGAATAAAACTACAGTCAAGTTGTAAAAATAAACAGCAATAGAGAAAAAACACAACTAAAACTACGTTCCACTATTTCTTTAAAGAAGCAAACGCAGTTAAAAAGAATAAAACTACAGTCAAGTTGTAAAAATAAACAGTAACAAAGCGTTCAACGGCTTGTTTAAAGAAGCAACCGTAGTTAAAAAAGAATAAAACTACAGTCAAGTTGTAAAAATAAACAGCAATAGAGAAAAAACACAACTAAAACTACGTTCAACTGCTTCTTTAAAGAAGCAAACGCAGTTAGAAAGGACGTGGAAATTCTCGCTCTATAGTTAACAGGTCAAGCGAAGCACGTTTTTCACATTGCCGCATTGGATGAATGCCTGGTATCTTTACTCCTACCAGTCAGGTTTCGGCTAATGATTGCACAACTATAGCAGCGAACCTACACTTCTTTAATCACACTCCCAACTTACTGATTTTCCAAGCCACCTCCCCCGCTTTCTGGTTCCAGCCCTAGTGAAGATAAAGCCAGCATCAGAAAACTGCTTACCGTAAGAGCGCACAGTTTTGGGGGAGAGCTTGAGCAGTTGGGCAAGTTCCCAAACTTAGACTTAATGCTTGTTGTCAAAAACTGTCAACGTAATCTTCCAGGTCGGTGCGCTTCACACGGTAGCCCCTACCAATGATCTGCGCGGTGAGTGTGCCGTCTTTGATAGCCTGGCGTAGCCTCTGGCGAGAAATTCCAGCTAGGGCGCTGGCTTCAGCTAGGCTTAAGGTAAGTTTGTGATGAATGGGGACACTGAGGCGGTCAAGTTCCTGCTCCTCACGCAATACCTTCAACACGTCCGCTAGATGGTTTAGTCCATCAAACAGGGGAAGTAGGTGTGTAACTTCGGCAAACTTCGACAATGCCGTTTCATCTCTGTCGGGGTTTGTCGGGGTTTGGTCAACCGCAGGCTTATAGGTCTTTGTTTCTTGGGCTGCTTTAAATGCTTGTAACTCATCTTCGTCGTAAATCATGACCGAGCGAGTTTTGCCCTTCTCGTACCGTCCGCCGATTTTTCCCTCCTGGGTGTAGCGCTCCAAGGTTCGCACGTTGACACCCAAGAACTCTGCTGCTTGTTGTTTAGTAAGCATTCCTTCCAAACCTCGACAAACTTTGACAACCCCGACAAAGCTATAGCGGAGTTTGTCGTAGTTTACTCCCTTTGACCAATGAAGGGCAAACTCCGATCGTAGCGACAAGTAAATAGCGGAGTTTGTCGGGGTTAAATCCTGCCCTTACTCCAACTAACTACACTACCCCCAGAGCCTTTTGAAGCGGTGAGATTAGCACGGGCTACTCGTTACCGCTTCAGGTAACGCCCCGGTCAGACGATGGGTGCTGCGTCCGCCTTAATTGTCGTGTCTTCTGGCTTCGGTTCCTTTGCCTTCTTCTCAAATACCTTAATGCCAGCATCAACCACTTCAAAGCCGTTGTCGGTAGGTTGCCCTAACTTGCCGCTGACTGCCCCACCCCAATCACTGAACGTCGTCGCATCAGTTTCAGCTTTGCGCCAGCTTTTGGCATTGATCAGAGCCGTGAAGGTAACTCCGTTTTGGTCGATTAGGGAAATTTCCACTTTTTTGTTAGCTGCTGGCTGGGCTTGAGGAAGTTCGTTGAACTTGAGCGTAATTTCCGATTTAGCTTCTGTCATTAATTCCTCCTGTGCTTGATGTGGTTGCATAACGCCAGTCATGCCAATGATCGCTTCACATTACCCTAAATCAAGAGCGATGGCATTTACCTGGAGTTGAATTGTAGCAAGACTTGAGTTTGTTTCCAAGCTCAGGCAGTCTTTGATTGGGAAAATTGACTGACAAGAAATAGTAGGGTTGCCCATTTGAGAAAACTTTGCGGTGAAACAGAATATATATACATAGCTCAACCACTAGCCGCGATCTGATTAGGCTGGGAGAGCAGAGATTAGTTAGCAGTTTGGAGATGGGCGAATCTGTCCCCAAAAAGTACACATCTCCCCATCGGTGCTAAACAGCGTGAACTGCCGAGGTTGACCGACCAAATTGGCAACAGCAATGCATTGGTGGACGAAGTAGCCAGCCACCCAATCGCCAGCGCTAGTTAAAATCTCGACTGGCTGAAGCCGACGATTCGTTGACTGCTTTTGCTTAAGTTGTGCTGGTGTGGATGCCGATGGTTTGGTGGGCAGTCCTTCTGCGGCACTAGCAGCAGTTAGAGATGGGGGAGTCGGATTGGATGCTGCTAGGTTTGCCAAGGGAATCTCTTCTTGGGGCAGAGCGATCTTGAATCCTTGATTCGGCTCAACTTCAGATAAAGTCCTTTGCTCTAGCGGTAGCGATGCGATATTTTCTGCTAGTAGGTTGGTGTCGGTGGTAGTGGAAGTTACTTGGTGTGATCCTGCCTTTGGCTCCTTGTCTGGGGGGCTAAGTTGAGCGGTGGCATCAGCCAGGGCAGGACCATCATCCGTCTTAATTACACCGGGGGTCTGCTCTATCCAAGCCTCGATGATAGACCGTAGAAGAGGGGCATTCTGCCACATTAAACGCTTGCGCTCTACCAACTGCTCAAGAGTGCCGGGCTTATGTTCTTCCAGCATTTGTGGCGGCGGAGTATAAACTTGGACTTCAGCACTTCTGGCTGACTGCCGGGGCTTCCAACCATGACGCAGCGCATTGTAGAGAAAGCCCGTAGCAGCAGCTTGAGTTTTTGCCCCAGTAGCCGAATTTTCATAAAACGCTTCGATGGCATCCTCAAGGTGCTGCGGGTTGTCGGCGATCGCTGTTTTGATGCGAGGAGCGCGAAGATCCGCGTTCAACTTCTCCAGCTGCTCCTGGTGCTTCCATAAAATCTCATGGGTTAATTCATCCACACCAGGAATGCGGATAGGTAGCCCCCTTACTCCCTCGTTAGTACGGTGGCGCTCGGCTATTTCTGCTCTAGCATTCAAAACCGCGAGGGACTGCTGAGTCACTTTAATTTCTTCATCGTTATCTGGCGATGGCGGCAGGGTTTCTTGATCTTGACTTGAAAACTCTGTTAGCTCCAAGGGTACTGTTTCTTGTTTATCAGTTAGCTCTAAAGAAATCGCATCTTCTTTTCTAAGTAGCTCCTCACCACCAACTTTTTTGTTAGCTTTCTTGGATTCAATTTTTAAATCAGTCTCTAGATTTGATTTGGAAATATATGGAATATCTTTGTATATAGATGAGAGTGGCAAAAGTGCAGAATGCATTATTACAGAAGTGCAGGATGCATTCTGCACTTTTGCAGAATCGGCGAGTTTCGCGGGTTTGGGCGTTTTCTCCTCGCCCTTGTCTACTGGTTTATAGATTAGGGGGGTGGTGTCAGATTTGTGTCTGCCGCGTAGTCTAATGCCTTTGATAAATTGCGGTGGACTTTTGTATTTGCCGTTGAGGTCTAGTCCTAAAGGGTTCCATCCAGTCTCTAGGGCAATGCGGTAATAGTCTAACGTGCTGTGCTTGGTGCGGTCGAGCGGGTTGCGGTTGAAGTCGTTGGAGACTACATAACTAAGTTGCTCTAGCTTGCGGCGGATGCGTCCGATGGTATGCTCGGACATCCAGGGGAACTGTTCGCGCCATTCCCACTCGGTGTTGTAAATCCAGTGAAAGCCATGTCTATGAACTCCTACGTCATCCTTCTGCAACCAGTAGTGCAGTTGGGCAATGAACATTGCCTGCCGTTCGCTTTTTAATGCCTGCGCTAATAAGGGTGGGCATAATCTTTCGGTGTGCCAGGTTTTGTGTTCTGGAGATAGGGGTAAGTCTAGTTCGACTGGAAAATATTGGGGTACTACTGCTGTTGCTACTACTGCGGTCACTATTTTGCCTCCATGCGTCTTTGTTTGCGGCGTGGAGCGGGGTAGAGGCGTTTGCTGTTGTCGGTTGACACTGCTAGTATAAAACTAGCGGCTCTGCCTCCATCCGAATACCTTACCAACTCAATTTGGTGAAAGTTTCCTAGGCTTTCTGCACCAATTGAGTATTGGCATCCGCTACCACTATTTAATTAAGATTGGTTCACAAAGGAGTTAAGAATGCCCTGCCATTCAGCAATTTGCTGACGCAAGAGGGTAGCCTTAGCTCCTTTCGCTTTGTTCCCCTCAAACATCCCTTGACCTAACAGTTCGTCAGTAGCCAGGGCGATGAGGTATTCTAGGGCTTTCCCAACTGCTCCACCAGAGCAGGGGTAAGAATTGGAATTACGCCGCGTGCCAACTGCTCTACGAATTCAGACTTAGATAAATCAAAGGTTAAAGCCAATTCACTCAAACGCTTGTCTCCTGTAGGAGTTAATGCTATCGTGACTCGCTTTTTCACCTCATCATAGAGTTCGGGTTGTCCACGTTGCTTCTTTTTAGCCATTATATCATTACATAATATCTAAACTATTGTGTGTGAAGCAATTTATAGGTAAAATACTTGAGAGTACATAACCTCAAACTGCTGTAAGCCAGAGTGAAAGTTCGACTGCTTACTCTAGCTGGACTCCCAATCAAATCTTAATCAGGAGATAAATTAATAATGATAGACAGTTTACAACAGTCCTAACGACAGCAGCTAATTGACGTGGGGTAGACCCTAACTAAACTGTCATAACGATACTTTACTTAGTAGTCGCCCTTAATTACGTCAACAAATTTCATAGCGCCCTAGTGAGATGGTCGTCACCCACCTCACCAGGACTTCCCCAACATTGACAAACCAATATTGGAGCGAATTTATCATGTCACAGAATCTGCACAGTACAACTGTTGCGGCACTTGATGAGCTATATTCACTCATCCGGCTGCAACAGTTGCTAGAAATTGCCTTAGAACAACTACAACGAGCAGACCTAGCACCAGAAGAAAGACGAGCTAGAACTGTATTGCTAATCATTAGCTA
>MWWB01000062.1_pt1 | contig 20379 bp, 18 predicted proteins | sample 1047291 | NCBI WGS metagenome assembly MWWB01 (sample SAMN06349976, study PRJNA376086) | soil metagenome | isolation source: MS4-1 sample Antarctic (ecotone) soil | place: Antarctica | reverse complement strand
CCTAAAGGGCGATTATTGGAGCGGGTAAATATAGTTAGGTGATTAATCTATGGGGATAAAGTGCAGGGAAAGACACTGCCAGCATGGGGATTATAATGATCTTTAAAAAAAAATTTTTAAATTCAAAACTTCCTTAAGCCCCTTCAGGGGTTTGGGGGTTAAACTTCTCTAAGCCCCCCTTAGGGGTTTGGAACTAAAACATAATACAATGAAAACAATTACAATCGAAGGACAACTGAGGACCGAAATGGGCAAAAAAGCCACCCGCCAGCTTCGCTCTCAGGAACTTGTGCCTGGTGTAATTTACGGGGGTGCTAAGGAGATCAGTTTTTCTGCTCCTGCCAGGGCTTTGAAGCCAATCGTATATACACCTGAATTCATGCAGGCAGAGGTAAGGGTGGATGGTGACACTTACACTTGCATTTTAAAAGATTTGCAGTTTGATAAAGTAAGTGATGAATTGCTTCACATAGACTTTTTAGAGCTGGTAGCCGATAAAAAAGTGATAGCAACTCTTCCATTACATTTAACGGGTGTACCTGTAGGTGTAAAAGGTGGAGGTAAACTGGTTACCAAAATGAAATCTTTAAAAGTAAAAGCTTTACCTAAAGATCTAAAAGAATCAATTACTGTTGATATCACCGATCTTGAGCTTAATGCTAACATTAGGGTTGAAGATGTTAAGGCCGACAACATGGAGATTTTAAATAGTCCCCGCATACCAATCGCTACTGTAGTAATGACCCGCCAATTAAAACAGGAAGAAGCAAAAGAAGAGAAGAAGAAATAATTTTTCACAAAGCCCGGATGTTACAAGTCTGGGTTTTTTGTGCCTGGTTTTTAATGATCTATTTCTGGATCCCTTCTTTTTAAAGAAGCCATTCTAACCACTTATCAGGTTAAGAGGAGCTCTAAGCTCAAACTTCCCCCACATCAACTTGTTTACAATAGGAGTCTTTGCCATATTATTTATTATATTTATTGTCTGTTTAATGTTTATTCATGTGAGTATAAATTGATAAGATCAAACTTGGCTTTTGGTTATTGATAGCATCTTTTACTAAGTCTTTTCTCATGGGGAAGTACCTTATAGTAGGTTTAGGAAATATTGGTTCTGAATATGCATATACCCGACATAATATAGGTTTCGATGTAGTAGAGGCGTTTGTCCATAAACATGGAGGATTTTTTAAAACCGAAAGACTTGCTGAAGTTGCGGAGGTAAAATGGAAAGGCAGGATTTTTATATGCATTAAGCCTACTACTTACATGAATTTAAGCGGACGGGCGTTTAAATACTACCAGGATAAAGAAAAAATTGAACTGGGGAATACTTTGACAGTGGTAGATGATTTTGCTCTTCCATTAAATAAATTAAGATTACGGGGTAGCGGAAGTGACGCGGGGCATAATGGTTTACGTGATATTCAAGCCATCCTTGGAACAGATAAATATCCGAAATTACGTTTTGGTATTGGTAATAGTTTTCCTAAAGGTATGCAGGTAGATTTTGTGTTAGGAAAGTGGACTAAGGATGAGGCCGCTATAGTAAATGCAAAGATTGAGAAAAGTGTGGAAGCCATAGAAAATTTTGGATTTATAGGTTTAGAACGAACAATGAACCTTATTAATAATGTAGTCATTATATAATCATTAGTCATTGCTTTAGTATAAAATACAAAGGTAGTTGCACGAATAATTCTTTTCGCTTTTCAAGAAACTGCTTTTATGCGTATTATTAAAAATTCAAACTATGAAAATTTTCTGCGTAGGTAGAAATTACATTGAACATGCAAAAGAACTTGGAAATGAAGTTCCGGATGAACCGGTGATTTTTATGAAACCCAAAAGTGCTTTGTGGCAGCCTAACTCCCCGTTTTATTATCCAGAGTTTACTAACGAGCTTCATTACGAATGTGAACTTGTTTTACGTATTTGCAAAAATGGCAAGTACGTTGATGAAAGACATGCAGGCAAATATATCAATGCTATAACTGTTGGTATAGACTTCACTGCCCGCGATATTCAGACGGAGCTGAAGAAAAAAGGTTTGCCTTGGGAGAAAGCAAAGGCCTGGGATAATTCTGCAGTTATTGGTACCTGGAAAGATATAGCCCCGAATTTGCTGAATGGGCCCATCAATTTTTCGATGAAGAATAATGGGCAGGAAGTGCAAAAAGGGATGACTACCGATATGATGTTTAATTTCAATGAAATTGTAGCGCACATCTCCAATTACTTCTCAATAAACATTGGCGATCTTATTTTTACCGGAACCCCTGCCGGGGTGGGTGAATGTGTAGTTGGTGATGTATTGGAAGGATTTTTTGAAAATGAAAGATTATTTGAACTTGAAATAAAATAATAAAGTATTTTGAATCTCTTTAAAAGTTTTGTTTTAAACCCAAGGCACAGTAGGCACAATAGAATACAAAGCAGTTTGTAACAAGATTTTTTTTATATGTTCCTGTTTGCCCATGTGGTAAAACATACCAAATCATTTAAACGCTTCTTTGAATACAGTTTATAATTAGATGAAATAATTTACCATTACCCCTACTATCTAACAGGTCCTAATAAAAAGGTAAGCCATTCAAAATGCACTAAGGGTATTGACAATATGAATACAATACATGCCTAACGCTGATATTCTTTTACACGCTTACCAATTAATGATAACTGCCAAAAAAATGGCAGATATCTACGAAGCAAACAGGCAGATTTGTAAATACGTACATTCAACATCAAGAGGCCATGAAGCTATACAAATAGCTACAGGCATGCAATTATTGCCTTGCGATTTCGTAAGCCCTTACTATCGTGATGATAGTCTTTTATTAGCAATAGGTTTCAGCCCTTATCAACTCATGCTTCAGTTGCTCGCAAAGGCCGACGATCCTTTTAGCGCAGGCCGTTCTTATTATTGTCATCCTAATAGTAATGATGCAGATAAGCCACGCATCATTCATCAGAGCAGTGCAACGGGTATGCAGGCAATTCCTACAACGGGTATTGCACAAGGCCTACAATTCTTACAGCAAACCAATTCTCCATTATTTCAGACAGGACCAAATGGAGAAGCACCGGTTGTAATTTGTTCGATGGGCGATAACAGTGTAACTGAAGGCGAGGTAAGCGAAGCATTTCAGTTTGCGGTATTAAAACAATTGCCTATAATTTATCTTATTCAAGATAACAACTGGGGGATAAGCGCCACCGCCGAAGAAGTACGCACTATGAATGCTTTTGAATTTGCAGGAGGTTTCAAAGGTATGCATCGAATGCAATGTGATGGCAGCGATTTTATAAGCAGCTACGAAATAATGGAGCAGGCAATAACCTTTGTACGCAAAGAAAGAAAGCCGGTATTGGTGCATGCAAATGTGCCCTTAATAGGCCACCATACAAGTGGCGTTAGAAAAGAGTTCTACCGTTCAAAAGAAGATCTGCTGCAACATAAGCTTAATGATCCTATTGTAAAACTACAGCAATCATTAACGCAAAAAAGAATAGATCACGATCGTTTACATAAGATAGAAAGCAATGCTAAAGAGTTAGTTAAACAGGCATTTGAAGCTGCAGCACAAGCCCCCGACCCATCGTTGGATACAGTAACCGATCATGTATTTGCTCCAACATTGGTTACCGAAGAAAAGGGGACCCGGCAACCCACAGAGGGTAACAAAGTTATGATGGTAGATGCTGCACTTCATGCCATCGAAGAAATAATGCAGGCCAACCCCGAATCGATTTTTTTTGGACAGGATGTAGGCCGCAGGCTTGGGGGTGTTTTTAGAGAAGCCGCAACACTTGCAAACAAATTTGGCGATCATCGTGTTTTTAACACAGCCATCCAGGAAGCATATATTATTGGAAGTACAGTTGGATTATCTGCAGTTGGAGTGAAGCCTATTGTTGAAGTTCAGTTTGCCGATTACATATATCCCGGGTTAAATCAACTGGTAACAGAGATTTCTAAATCGTGTTATTTGTCTGGCGGCAAATTTCCTGTTAATATGGTGCTTAGAGTGCCGGTTGGAGCATATGGCGGTGGCGGTCCCTACCATAGCGGAAGTATTGAAAGTACTCTACTAACTATCAAAGGAATAAAAATTTGTTATCCCTCGAATGCTGCAGATATAAAAGGGTTATTGAAAGCAGCTTTTTACGATCCAAATCCCGTTGTAATGCTTGAGCATAAAGGTTTATACTGGAGCAAATTGCCGGGAACAGAGGAGGCAAAAACAATCGAACCTTCACCTGATTATATATTGCCTTTAGGTAAAGCAAATATTGCTTTACATGCTAATGAAGAAAGACTTGAAAGAGGAGAAACAATTTGCATAATAACCTACGGAATGGGTATTTACCTGGCAAAAGCAGCAGCAGCAAAATTTAATGGCCACATAGAAATTATAGACCTGAGAACCTTGTTTCCCTTAGATGAAAACCTCGTATTTGAAACAGTAAAAAAGCATGGAAAATGTTTGGTACTAACAGAAGAGCCATTAAATAATTCTTTTTGTGAAGCTTTGGCTTTACGAATCTCAAATGCGTGTTATCATTGGCTGGATGCCAAAGTTGAAACAATGGGATCTTTGAACCTTCCTGCTGTACCTATAAACATTGCTTTAGAAGCAGCTATGCTTCCCACGACAGAAAAATTAATTGAAAGAATTAAACTCCTTTTGAACTATTAGCAAATGATTTTGTTTATGGAAAAGATAATAGAAGTTACATCAGTCTCTATATTATTTTTTAATTTCATTAATATTTGCAATTTTGTTTTATGATAAAGCCTTTGGATATTCTTTTAGTTGAAGATGACATTGATGATGTTGACTTATTGAAAGATGCTCTGAATGATAACAATGTTCATTATAAAATGAAAGTTATTATGGAAGGAGACAAAGTGTATAACTACCTCAAGGAAAGTGTAAAGCTGCCCGGGATAATTGTAATGGATCTTAATTTGCCTAAAACTGATGGCAAAGAAATTTTGCAGGAGTTAAAATCAAACTTGCCTCTTATAGACATTCCTATTATTGTTTTAACAACATCATCTTCGCGTGACGATATTGACTATTGTAACAGAATGGGCATTAGAAAATTTATTACCAAGCCAAATACTATCGAAGGCTGGAACACAACTATTAGTTCTATACTTGACGTAGCATCAGCTATTCAAAACTAATTTACTTTTGCAGGTTATGGTTTAGATACGTGTTGCAATAAAAATTCTAATTTTCATATTACTTTTGTTAGCCTTAGTTCTTGTTGTCACAAAAAAGCCGGTATCATTAAAATACTCACTATAAGTTCTTGTAGTTCTTTCCCACCCTAACACAAAGAAATTTTTAATTGTAACTCTGCAATCATTCTTCATCTAGCGCTGAACAATCAATGAAGATAGGCGGGATCAAAAATAGCAACACAATCTATAAGTGTGCATTATATCCCTTGTCTTACCTCATTATTCCCAAACCAATTAATAAATACGGTTTTTTGTAAGTTTGTTAAAAGCATAGCATGGCGGGTATAACAACTATTTTAGATTTTCTGGAGCCGGTGAACCTGTATGAATTATCGGAGGATGAAGGTTATAAAGACACCCAGTTAGGCAAGCACATAGCAGTAAATGAAGAGTATTTCCCTGATCTTGAACAGGCAGATATGGTACTGGTAGGGTGTGGGGAAAGCCGTGGATTTATAGCGGGAGGAAACCTAAATGATGGGCCAAATGCAATCAGAAAAGAGTTCTATTCATTGTTTAAATGGCACACTGATGTGCAGGTGGCAGATGTTGGAAATGTAAAGCCGGGGGCAACATTGCAGGATACGTATGGTGCCTTACGATCAGTAGTTAATGAACTGATCGAACATAAAAAGCGGGTAGTAATTTTAGGCGGCAGCCACGATCTCACTATGGGTCAATACAAAGCTTATTCGCACAAAGAACAGATAATTGAAGCAACATGTGTAGATGCAAAGATTGATTTAAACATGGACAGTGTGCTGCCTGCTGATCATTTTTTAATGGAGATGCTGGTAAGCGAACCAAATTTTATAAAGCACTATAACCATATTGGGTTCCAAAGTTACTTTGTTCACCCCACCATGCTGGAAACCATTGACAAACTTCGTTTCGATTGCTACCGGGTTGGCCGGGTAAAAGAGAACATTGAAGAGATGGAGCCTGTCATTCGTAATTCTAATTTATTCAGCTTCGATATTTCTGCTATTCAGCATAGTCATGCACCTGCCAACAGGGTTACACCCAATGGTTTTAATGGCGAAGAAGCATGCGCACTTATGCAATATGCCGGTATGAGTACAACGGTTAATACAATTGGGTTGTATGGATATTTGCCACAGCAGGATGAACATAATCTTACTGCAAAGCAACTCTCGCACATGTTATGGTATTTGATGGATGGCATAAGTAAAGGCAAGCAGGAAGCTCCGTTAGCAGAAAGGGATAGCTTTAATGAGTACAGGATGGCATTTACTGAAATACAAACTACATTTTTACAGAGTAAAAAAACAGGCCGTTGGTGGATGGAGGCGCCGGATGGCAAAATGATAGCCTGCAGTCATTTTGATTATTTGTCGGCCTCTCAAAACAATATTCCTGAAAGGTGGATGCGTTCTGCAGAAAGAAGTTCCAGCCCCTCCTAACCTCCCGGACAGGGAGGGAAAATACCCTTGCCTTGAAGGGATATTAAAAATGTAAATTGTAAAATTCAAAATGTAAATGAAGAAATATAACTGCTTAAGTATAATGTGGCTTTTTTGCATTTCCCATTTTGCATTCTTAGCATCCTGTTCGATGCAAAAACAAATAGCCAAACAAGCTGAGGCTCATTTCTTTTCCAATCCCGATTTTGCTACTGCACATCTCGGCGTTGCTGTTTTCGATCCTTCAACCAAGAAATTTTTATACACTTACCAGGCCGAAAAATATTATACCCCTGCAAGTAATACTAAGTTGTTTTCATTATACGCCGGACTGAAGTATTTAGGCGATAGCCTCGTTGCTGCACGTTATAAAATAGAAGATGACGTTTTGATTTTACAATCTACAGGCGATCCTACCTTTTTACATCCTGATTTTAAGAACCAGCCACTATTAAAATTTCTACAGCAGGATAAGTTTCAAAAGATCAGCATTAATACTGCTTTTGCTTCAAGGCCTTTAGGTAGTGGCTGGGCATGGAGCGATTATACCGAACCTTACATGGCCGAAAGAGATCCGTTTCCTATTTATGGTAATGTACTTACGGTTATTGCAGAGGGAGATAGTTTACAAACTATTCCACCTATATTAAAACCTGTAGTAATTGGTACGCCGACCAAAAATCAACCCTGGGATATTACCAGGAATTTAGGTGGCCACTTTTATACTATTGAGAACGGCAAAGGTACCAGTGCAAAAGAAAAGACCATAACAATGGCTATGGAGCGTGGAACTTTTGCGGCAAGATACCTGGCAGATACACTTCATAAAGAAGTTACGAGTGAAGTGACGCCTTTAAGTAAAGGTGAAAGTATTGCTATCCATTCTCAGCCTGTTGATTCTTTTTATAAAATAATGATGCACCGCAGCGATAATTTTTTTGCAGAGCAGACTTTGCAAATGGTAAGCTTCGAAAAGTTAGGTCTGATGAGTGATAATAAAATTATTGATACATTGCTTAAAACAGACCTGAAAGAGTTACCGCAGAAACCAAAATGGGTAGATGGCAGTGGCCTTAGCCGTTATAATTTATTCTCTCCAAAAGATTTTGTATGGCTGCTGAATAAATCACAGAACGAATTTGGTCTGCAAAGAATGAAGGTAATTTTGCCGGGTGCAGATGAAGGAACTTTGGCAGGACGGTTCAAAGGATACGATCAACATATTTATGCAAAAACAGGAACGCTAAGTAATAACGTTGCCTTGAGCGGCTATCTTAAAACACGGCATAACAAAACTCTCCTGTTCTCAGTGTTGGTTAACAATCACCAGGCTGCTGCAACGGCCATTCGCGGTCAAATTGAAAGGTTCCTGACTTCGATTATTGATAAGTACTAAGGCGAAAAAATGATAAATTTGGTAAAATGATTTTTTATGCAGCAGGTAAATGTTGAAGCAGGGAAAAAGTATTCTTTAGAAGAGTACATAAAAATTGACGAAGAAGGAACAGTACGACATGAATACTATAACAGTAAATTATTTGAAATGCCCGGTGCTTCTATACTGCATAACAATATCTGCTTACAGCTTCACTTTACATTACGTTCGTTACTTAAACTAAAAGGTTACCAGGTAAACGTTGAGAGTGTAAAAGTTAAAATAGAGAATGAGGAAATCTATCTTTATCCCGATGTTTTGGTAACAGGGGAAAAACTGCAAACAACGAATGATTATGTAGTCTATCAGCCGATCTTACTTGCGGAGGTCCTTTCAGATTCTACCAGAAAATACGACTCTACAGATAAGTTTATTTTATATCAAAAGATATCTTCTCTTCGTTACTACATGCTTATTGAACCTGAAAAACATGTAGTAATCTTTTATGAGAAAGATGATGCCTTTGAGTGGTCTGCTAAAACTTATACCGAACTAACGGAAGTGGTTTCCTTATCTAAATTGCAGGCAGAAATTACACTTGCAGATATTTATTCTTAACCCTTCCAAACATCTTCTCAGGAAAATCTCCTTTAAACTCTAATAAGCAGGGTTAGTGTTACATTGAAAAGTTTTTGGCTTTGATTATTAAGAAGTATTAAGGTGAGAATTAGTAAATTTGGTTAAAGGTTTTTTATGCAGAAAGTGATTGAAACCGATAAAGTATATTCTATTGATGAATATATACAACTTGACGAAACAGGAACAGTACGTCATGAATATTATGATGGTAAACTTATAGCTATGCCGGGAGAGTCTCTGCTTCACAACAAAATTTGCATTAATTTATTGATTAGCTTTAAAAGAGCTTTACAATCAGTATTTGAAGTTTATATCGAAAGCGTAAAGGTGAAAATAGAAGGAGAGGAGAAATATGTTTATCCAGATATTACTGTTACAAAAAACCAATCTCTAAAGGATCATCCTCACGCTGATTATATTATCTATGAACCTTTGCTTATTGCTGAAGTATTATCGGAAAGTACGGGTAAGCATGATCTTACCGATAAGTTTATACTTTATCAAAAGATTTCTACCCTTCACTATTATGTCGCTGTAGAACCTGAAAAACAGCTTGTATTATTTTATGAAAAGAATGACGAAGGGGAGTGGATGACAAAAACATATACTGAATTAAATGAGGAGATAGAATTAAAAGCACTAAATGTTTCCATTAAATTGCACAGCATCTATTCTTCGTAGTTCATGATTCCCTTTACGGTTAGGGCTAATTGAGGCTTTACTTCCCAAACATCTTCTCCAAATAATCTCCTTTAAACTCTAAATAAGTCGGGCTGCCATTTGGCGTTACATTAGGTGTTTGGCATTCAAATAACTCCTCAGTCAGCACCAGCATTTCTTTTTGTGATAAAGCTTTACCGCTTTTTATGGCTTGCTGTTTTGCAACACTCCTCACCAATCTTTCGCGCTTGCTAAATTTAACTTCCGGGCTGAAATGTTTGTATTGTTCAAGCAATAATTCTATAGCCATTTTTTCGTTGCCCTGAAGTATGTCTGCCGGGGTTCCCTGAACAACAAAAGTGTTGTTCCCGAAAGGCTCAATTATATAGCCAAGCACTTTAAGCTCTGGCAACAACTCGTGCATTAATTCGGTATCGGAAGCTGTTAACTGAATGGTTGAAGGAAAGAGATTTTGCTGTGTCGGCATTTGTTTGCCATGTACTGCCTGGCTGTATTTCTCGTACAAAACCCTTTCGTGAGCCTGCTGTTGGTGAATAAGCAAAAAACCGTTATTGGTGGCAGCAACTATATACGTTTGATGAACCTGGGTTAAAGGCACATCATTTAGTATTGCTAATTTATTTTGTGTGGCAGCATAATGAAAGGTATTTGATGGCTGCTTGTCCGTCAACTGCCAGCCGTCATCCTTCATCTCTTTCTGAAGCGGCTCGTAAAAATCCTTCCAGTGCTTTAATTCGCTTTGGTTTGTTCCTTCAATCTTATGTGCCTGGTTTTTTTGGGTAAACGTTTTAAAAAGATTGGATGAAGTAACAGCTTCAAGCTTTTGTTCGGTAGCTGGTCTTTCAACTGCCTCCATGTGTTGAATATCTGCATTCAAAGTAAAATCAAGCGAGGGCGCAATGCTAAATTGTGCCAGGGCATGTTTAACCGCAGCTTGTACAAATGCGTAAACGATCTTTTCATCTTCAAACTTAATCTCCTGTTTCGTGGGGTGAACATTAATATCCAATTGTGCCGGATCAAGATCAATAAACAATACATACATAGGAAAGCTATCCTTAGCAATCATATCATCAAAAGCATTCATTACCGCATGGTTTAAATAAGCGCTTTTTATGAAACGGTTGTTAACGAAAAAATATTGATCGCCGCGGGTTCTCTTAGCTGTTTCGGGCTTGCCAACAAAACCATGAACGTTCATGTAATCGGTTTGCTCGTTTACACTTACCAGCTTCGTATTATAAGTAGTCCCTAAAATTTGAATAACGCGTTGTTTTAAACTTCCGGCTTCTAAATAAAATACCTGTTGGCCGTTGCTGGTAAGCGAAAAGAAAATATGCGGAAAAGCCATTGCCACACGAATAAACTCATCAATAACATGACGCATTTCGGCAGCATTGCTTTTTAAAAAGTTTCGGCGGGCTGGCACGTTGAAGAATAAGTTCTTCATGCAGATATTTGTGCCAACGGAAGTTGCGCAAGGCTCCTGCTTCTTTACAATGCTGTTCTCAATTTCGAGCCAGGTGCCTAATTCATCTTCTGCTTTGCGGGTTTTTATTTCTACCTGTGCAACGGCCGCAATAGATGCAAGGGCTTCGCCGCGAAAGCCCATTGTTCTTATTTTAAAAAGGTCTTCGATATTCGAGATCTTCGAAGTAGCATGCCGCTCAAAGCTCATTCTTGCATCGGTTTCGCTCATGCCTCTGCCATTATCAACTACCTGTATCAGGTTTTTGCCTGCATCAGTTACCATCAGCTTTATTTCTGTTGCACCGGCATCTACCGAGTTTTCAAGCAGTTCCTTTACTGCACTGGCGGGCCGCTGAATTACTTCACCTGCAGCAATCTGGTTTGCTATATTATCTGGTAATAACTGTATTATATCCGGCACTCTTCTGCGTTTATCAATGGCGAAATTAATATTCTCTGTCGGCATTTAATGTTTGGCTGAAATATTCGTACAACTCTATAAGTTGACATAACATCTTTTATCTCAAATTGCTTCAAATTGTAACAACGGCATTTATTATTTAAATTTATAAGGATAAATAGTTTTAAATTAAAATAGCAATTATTATAAATTTCAAATAGTTCATGTTGGAGTTTACTAATAAGTAGAAATGATCTTAGTATGCAGAAAAAAAATGTCATTATTTGTGGCTTATATTTTTTACTGCTTTTTGTGCCAGGAGCGTGCAACAAAAATGTTGGAGACACTGTTGAAGGTGAATATGTGAAATACACAATTGCTGAAGGTGAGCAGTATTGCGATAAAAATCCGTATACTCCGGTTTCAGTAGACGAGCTAAAGTTTATAGTGAAATTTGATAGCACGGCTGTGTACAAAACAAAAGATACGCTTAACCAGCATTCAATTAATAAGCTTTACGGTTTTAGCGACAATAACGGGCATCATCATGAATTTAGCGCAAGGATTGGCTGGCGGTGGAAGAATGATGAATTACACTTGTTTTCATATGTTTATAATAATAGCATAAGTACGCCTGATTGGAGTAAAGATCTTGGAAAGGTTGAAATAGGACCTGAAATAAACTGCTCAATTAAAGTAAAAGCTGACACGTATGTTTTCACAGTAGGCGGCAAAACTGTAACCTTGCCCCGTGCAAGTAAAACTGCAAAAGCCGAAGGATATAAACTGTACCCATACTTCGGAGGGAATGAAATTGCGCCTCATAATATAATGATCTGGATTAAAGAGCTTCAATAAATAACAGGAATAATATTACCGGCAGTTTCAAACAAGCCTGACACTCTTTAAACCTCTGGGAGTTGTTAGGGTAAACATTCTTACAATTTCTTTTTATACTTTATAGCGGCGGCAGTTCTACATGCAAGGTTGATTTATATTATCTTGTGTTGCAATTTCCCGCAGTTATGAAGAAACATTTTGGGTTAGTTTTTTTCCTTTCTATCTCCTTCTCATTTTCATTTGGACAGTATAAAAGTAATTTACCTGCAAGCGATTGGGTAGATAGTGTATTTAACAGCTTAACAAAAGAGCAACGAATTGCACAATTAATTATGATAAGGGCACACAGTAACCTCGGCGAAAAGCATGTTGCCGGTGTAACCAATTTAATCAATAAATATGATGTTGGCGGGCTATGTTTTTTTCAGGGAGGGCCGGTACGGCAGGCGAACCTTACTAACTTTTATCAGTCAATAGCAAAAACACCTTTGCTGATAGCAATTGATGGCGAATGGGGGCTTGGAATGAGGCTGGACAGTGTAATTAATTTTCCACGCCAATTGATGATAGGCGCTGTCCCTGATGCAAAACTTGTATACCAGTTTGGAAGAGCAGTAGGCGAACAATGCAAAAGGATTGGCATACATATAAACTTTGCTCCCGACGTTGATGTAAATAACAACCCAAATAACCCTGTGATTAACGACCGCAGTTTTGGAGAAGATAAATACAAGGTTGCTTTATATGGAATTCAATACATGAAGGGTATGCAGGATGTTGGTGTTATGGGTTCTGCCAAACACTTTCCGGGCCATGGCGATGTTGATGTAGACTCGCATTACGACCTCCCTGTTATAAATAAAACACGCGAACAACTCGATTCTTTGGAGCTATATCCATTTAAACAAATTATAAAAGAAGGTATAGGCAGTGTAATGATTGCTCATTTGTATATTCCTTCTATAGATAATACGCCTAACCAGGCAACTTCCCTTTCAAACAAAAACGTAACAGGCCTGTTAAGAAATGAATTAGGGTTTAAAGGCGTAACCTTTACCGATGCGCTCGAAATGAAAGGTGTAACAAAATACTACCCTGCGGGCGAAGCAGCACTTCAATCATTAATAGCCGGTAACGATGTTTTATTGCTCCCCGGAGATGTTGAAGGAAGCATTCAAAAAATTCTGCAGGCAGTTAAAGAAGGCAGGCTGAAGAGTGATGACATAGATGCACGGGTAAAGAAAGTTTTAAGGGCTAAATATGACCTGGGATTGAAAGAAGTTAAGCCAATAGAAACAGCAAATATTGTCAACGATCTTAATGCCCTAACACCTCAAATAAAAAACGAGATTGCCATTAATGCGCTTACCCTTTTAAAACAATCGGATAAGTTTATTCCATTTAACAAAAGAAAGGTTGCCTTTATTGGTATAGGAACCGACCAACCAAATGCTTTCGCCAACAGGCTTAAGCAGGATTACGGGGCAGACCTTTATACGTTTGCTTATAAGCGGGATTTGGGTACTGTACCTATGATGGCTTATACATTGCAGCAGAAATACGATATGGTATTAATAGGAATGCATAGTTACAATCGTGTTCCTAAAAACAATTTCGGAATTTCTGATCCTTCGGTTAAACTCGTTAATCTTATTCAATCGCAGATGCCTGCTGCCTCATTCGTTTTCGGCAACCCTTATGCTATAAAAAATATAGCCGGTTCATCTACCAATCTTTTTGCAGCTTACGAGGATAATGATATAAACCACTTAGTAGCTGCAGATATGTTGCAAGGCAAAGTATTGCCAAAGGGAAAGCTGCCTGTAACGGTAACTCCTGATCTTCATTTTGGAGCAGGTATAACAGAAAACTTTTATTTTCCTCATGTTGCACCCGACTCTGTAGGCCTCGATTCAAATATTCTAAGTAAGATAGATTCAATAGCTAATGATGCCGTTGCAAAAAAGGCAGCACCGGGTTGCGTTGTATTAGTAGCCAAAGATGGAAAAGTTGCTTTTCACCGTTCGTATGGCTATGCTAACTACGACAGCATGCAGCCGGTTGATAAGGACATGATTTACGACCTTGCCTCGGTTACCAAAATATCTGCGACTACTGTTTCGGTTATGAAATTATATGAGGAAGGCAAACTCGATTTAAAGAAAACATTAGGCGACTACCTTCCCTGGGTAAAAGGAAGTAACAAGGAGAATCTTATTCTTGAAAAAATATTATTACATCAGGCCGGACTCGTTTCATACATTCCTTTTTATCGTGAAACTTTTGATTCAACAGGTCCTTTGCCCCGAATTTATTCCAGAGAGTCTGACGACCAACATAGCATTCGCGTAGCTGAAAATCTTTACTTAAGAAACGATTACCAGGATACCCTTTATCAAAAAATATTAACGAGCAAGCTTGGCGAACCAGATAAATACATTTATAGCGATAACGACTTCATATTTTTAGGAAAGATAGTTGAAGCGGTTTCGGGTAAAAAATTGGAAGACTATGTTAGAGAAACTTTCTATGACCCCTTACATATGACGACAACTACTTTTAAACCCCTGGAACGTTTTGCTATTAATCAAATAGCGCCAACAGAGCTGGATAAAGAATTCAGGCAGCAGCATTTAAGGGGCGATGTGCACGACCCGGGCGCTGCAATGTTTGGTGGTGTTGCCGGGCATGCAGGCTTATTCAGTAATGCTTATGACCTTGCCCAGTTATACCAGTTACTGCTGAATGGCGGAGAGCTGAACGGTGTTAGATTATTTAAGAAGGAAACGATTGATTATTTCACGGCGTACCACAGCGATATAAGCAGGCGCGGTTTTGGATTTGATAAACCCGAAAAAGATAATGCAACCAGCAAAACACCATACCCTACGTTAAGTGCATCTCCGGCTACTTTTGGCCATACCGGTTTTACAGGTACATGCGTATGGGTAGACCCCAAGTACAATCTTGTATATATTTTTCTTTCGAACCGTGTAGCTCCAAACGACGACGTTAACAGGCTTCTTAAATTGAATGTAAGATCAAACATTCATGAAACTATCTACCATGCTTTAAAGCAAGTAGCCAAACAGGATAATGTTACCAAAGTTGAGTAGTTTTTAAATATAAGCGAAAGGCTAACCACAAACAAAGACAAGAGTTAATCACCAAGAACACAGAGTATACTTCGTGCCCTTTGTTTTTCTTTCTTAGTGTCCTTTTGGTGCTAAAAACTATTTCTACAGTTTTTAGCACCATTGCTTATAAACCTTACAACCTATCCAAACAAGTCGCTGCTCAAATATCGGTCGCCTCGGTCACAGCAAATAAAAACAATTACACCCGATGTAATTTCAGCACTTAATCTTAACGCTGCTGAGGCTGCGCCACCGCTGCTCATGCCTGCAAAAATACCCTCTTCCTTGGCCAGTCTGCGAGTCATTTCTGTTGCTTCATCCTGCGATACATCCATCACCCTGTCCACCCTCGATGGTTCAAAGATTTTTGGAAGATATTCAGCAGGCCATCTCCTTATCCCGGGAATGGAAGATTCTTCTGTGGGCTGGCAACCGATTATCTGGATATTTTGGTTCTGTTTTTTAAAATACCGGCTGCATCCCATAATAGTTCCTGTAGTACCCATTGAGCTAACAAAATGAGTAATGCCGCCCTTAGTATCTCTCCAAATTTCAGGACCGGTTGTTTCATAGTGCGCTCTATAGTTATCCGGATTGGAAAACTGGTTAAGTAAATAGTAATCTCCTGTTGCCGCTTTTTCGTCTGCATAATCGCGGCATTCTTCTATATTATCTAATAGCGTCACTTTTGCTCCAAAGGCTTCCATCGATAGTACCCGTTCACGCGTAGAATTTGAAGGCATCACCAGTTCAATTTTTACGCCGAACAAATTTGCCATTAATGCCATTGCAATTCCTGTGTTACCACTGGTAGCTTCGATCAGCCTCGTTTTATTATTGATAACACCACGCTCAACAGCACTTCTAATCATATATAAAGCAGGACGATCCTTCACACTTCCGCCTGGATTGTTGCCTTCTAACTTAGCAAATATTTTTACGGCGGGGTGGGTATGTAACCTTTGCAGTTCAACCATTGGCGTATTGCCCACCGTATCTAAAATAGATGCCATCTTTTTTCTTTTAAACAAACATAAGCCGAAATAATTTCTTATTATTTCGGCTTATGCGTTATACTACTTGTATAACTATAACTTATATACTGTAACCTTAGTAACGGCCATCTTTTTTATCTTTAGAGCGACCTATTGTATAACCTCCGCCTGCTCCAATAATACCACCAATTACTGCTCCTTTCACTTTATTCTTACTAATAACTGCACCCAACACGGCACCTGAACCTGCACCAACTGCCGTACCTTTTGCAGCCTTACTCCATCCTTTTTTACGCGCAGGTGTAGTGGTTGCTGTTGGTTGCGATGCAGTTCCGCTTCCACCGCCCTGAGATACTTTACCGCTACCACCTGACTGGCTGCGGCTTCTGCTGCTTCTTGAAGTTTTAGCAACACTTTTGTTTGTGCCTGGACGATCTCTGTAAACAACACTTGGCTTGTCTCTGTAAATCACGGTTGGCTCTGCTGCCTGTTCCTCCCTGGCTATATTATCAGGCTCAATTGAAGGTTGATTAGTGGCAAAATTATTAGCGTTATTAAGTTTGTCATTAACGCCATTTGTTTCTATAACGCCCAATTGCTCCTGGATTGCCTGCTGCTGTTTCCACGCCTGAAATTGTGCTAACCCTGCAGTATCTGTACCTTTAGTATTTGTTTGTTCACTCGTTTTTGGATTACTGTTACATGCTGCAAAAATTCCTGCAAATGCAACTGCGATTAATGACTTTTTCATAAGTTTTCTTTTTTAAAGTTTCTTAATTACTTACCTGTACTCTCGTTTTTTTATTTTGTAAGTATTCCATAATACTTTCGGTCAACTACTAATTATCTTTCTGACCTTTTTACATCTATCGTTCAGTAAATTTTTAAGTTAATCAAAGAGCCAAAATAGATGTACAACTTGTATGACCTCTATTATTCAAAAGCGTGCCAAAATAATTTTTACTAAAGTAGAAAATGTTAAGATGATAGGTTGAGAGGTACATTGTTTCCACGAGGAAATGACACCTTAAAAAAGCGGTAAAAATATTTTATAGCTTTTTTCGGCAGGGTTTTCAGCTACATATTTTATTGAACTTGTTATTGTCTTTTCTCTTCATTCATTGTTTTCTTAGGGACTTTAGGTTTCATTTTTTGTTTTATTTGTTTTAGTGAAATTATTAATTGAACACAGTTGCAGATATAAGCAGGAAGAGCAACAAGATTATTTTTTCAACCATTACATTTTAGTTTTTCTTTGCAACGAAAAATAAAATACATGCTGCCCAAATACAAGCGAATTCTTCTCAAATTAAGTGGCGAATCCTTAATGGGTAATAAAAGCTTTGGCTTAGACTCAACTGTTATATCTCAGTATGCACAGGACATTAAGTTGGTTGTTGAACTCGGGGTGCAGGTAGCCATTGTAATTGGCGGAGGAAATATTTATCGTGGAATGAATGAGGCTGAAACCGGAATTGAACGGGCACAAGGTGATTACATGGGAATGCTTGCAACAGTAATAAATGGCATGGCTTTACAGGCAGGTCTTGAAAAAATTGGCGTATTTACACGATTACAAAGCGCCATTAAAATGGAGCAGATTGCTGAACCTTACATACGCCGCCGTGCGATCCGTCACCTGGAGAAAGGCCGGGTAGTTATATTTGGAGCAGGTACCGGTAATCCATATTTTACAACCGATACCGCAGGTTCGTTACGTGCTATCGAAATAAAAGCCGATGTTATTTTAAAGGGAACCCGGGTAGACGGTATTTACACTGCCGATCCGGAAAAAAACCCTGACGCCCGGAGGTTTGATAAGATTTCGTTTGCCGATGTAATAAATAAAAACCTTAAGGTAATGGATATGACAGCCTTTACCTTGTGTCAGGAAAATAATCTTCCCATTATTGTTTTTGATATGAATACTCCTGAAACATTGCTTCAGGTTGTGGAGGGAATGGATGTAGGAACACTCGTGAGTTGAGTGTAACATTTTTTCATTTAGCACCCGGTTTTAACCGAAACTGCTGCCTGAAAGCATACTAAAATTATTTCCTTTCAAACTTGTCCTTCATCTCATCCTCCCTTTTCTTAAGTTCCTTTTCGTGATTCGGTTACATTTGCTATACAAACACTTTAGCAGATGAACGAAGCTATTGCAGGCATCAGGAAGGATTATAAATTAAAATCGTTGTTAGAGGCTGATTTAAAAAAAGACCCTGTAGAACAATTTTCTGTCTGGTGGGATGAAGCTGTTAAAAGTGATATTGCAGAAGTAAATGCAATGACCCTTGCTACTTGTAATGCAGATGGGAGACCATCTGCAAGAATAGTTTTATTTAAGGGTTTGACAAATGATGGCTTTGTTTTTTACACCAATTACCAAAGCAACAAGGGGAAGGAACTCGAGAGAAATCCTTATGCAGCCCTGGTTTTTTTTTGGAAAGAACTGGAGCGTCAGGTTAGAATTGAAGGAGCAGTTGAGAAAATTAACGAAGCTGAAAGCGACAGTTACTTTCAGTCACGACCCGCGGGAAGTAAAATAGGCGCCTGGTCATCTGCTCAAAGTTCAACTGTTGCCAGTCGTGAGGTTATTGAAGAAAGCTACTTAAACTACCTGAAAAAATTTGATACTAACCCTATTCCCCGTCCCCCTTTTTGGGGAGGGTATATAGTGAAGCCAAAGAAAATGGAGTTTTGGCAGGGGCGAAGCAGCCGCCTTCACGACCGTATAATGTACAGTAAACAGAACGAAGACTGGAAAATAGAAAGGCTTTCACCTTAATAATAATACGAGTTTCCATTAGTGCTCCTTTTAAGAATAAAAAGCTGTGATAGTATTATATAAAAACTACGACGGTGTTGTAGCCGCTGTAGTTTCTTTTGCTGCTTTGATTGGTCTTGCACGTCGAACCTTTCCAAAGGAGCCCTTAAAAATCTTACCCTTTTTTGTTTTTTTATCGCCTCTTCCCATAATTGAATGTTTAGTGTTGTTAGAATTGTAAAGAAATATTAAATGTTTTTCAATTCAGAATTAGTTTTGTGTTGTTTGTATTATTTACTCTTGTTATGTTACTTCATTCAATGCGTTGATTAACAATTAAAAGAAGTGGTATAAATATTTATTTTTTTTTATAGAAGAAGCCAAAAGTATTGTTCTTCTTCCTTTTTACCAAGTTCTTTTGCATTCTGTTCTTTCAAAATCTAAAAATGTATTAGTTCGATCGGAACGCTTTCTTTCAGGTACAATAGTTGCTATTTATAGTAAGAGTACCATAGTAGGAATACTATTAAATTCATCTACCTATGTTTAATAATAAAAGAAAAAAAGTAGAGCCGGCTTCGATCGTTTTTCAAGCACCTAATCGTCAGGTCAATCAGGAGCAGCAATCACCTGTTTATCCCAGAAAGAAAGGCCTTTCGAAGTCTTTTATTGCAATGCTTTCTGTTATTGTTTTGGGGGCAGTAGCTGCTTATTTTTTTTATACAGGCGAGGATAAAGAAGGCAATATACTGTCAACTACAAAACCAATAAAAGTTAATACAACTTCCTATGCACAAAGCCAGGGAGAGAGTATCTCTCAAAGAGACAGTTTGCTATCAGGAATAAATAATGCTGAAACAACAGAGGAAAATCAAACTAACCCTAATACTTCCGCTTATGCAAATTCTGCAGGTACACCATCAACGGAACAAGTAACCAATACCTCCTCTCAAACTAAGGCGACTTCCGATGATTCTCATTCAAATAATTCAACTTATAAGGAAGAGACAAAGGAACCGTCAATAGTTAAAACACAGTATAAAGTACTTTCAAAAGCGTATTTCTATAGTCAGCCCAATCAGAATTCGCGTTCGTCTAATTCAATCACCCGTTGGAAACGTTCTTATGCTCCCTTAAATGCACTGGACGAAAAGAACGGTTTTATTTACGTAGTATTCACTGACGACCAAAATAAAACTTCAGAAGGTTGGTTACGGAAAAAGGATGTAAAGCCTGTAAAAACTATAATGAATGCGAGTGACGGTAAATAAATTTTAAAAGTTAGGGTGCTTCTATACAGGAGCGCCTTTTCTTGTCTTTAAAATAACTGTTCTTACTCTGCTTCTGCGACAACTTCTTTTACTTCAGGTATCATTCTTTTCATCATTCCTTCAATA
>MWWB01000061.1_pt1 | contig 20478 bp, 20 predicted proteins | sample 1047291 | NCBI WGS metagenome assembly MWWB01 (sample SAMN06349976, study PRJNA376086) | soil metagenome | isolation source: MS4-1 sample Antarctic (ecotone) soil | place: Antarctica | reverse complement strand
TGTCTAGATTTGCGTTATAGAAACTCGATAAGGATCCAATGTCCTCCCAGTACCCGTTGAAGAGGTAAGCTTGCACGTTACAGTTTTGTAGCATCGCCGGGATTACCTGTGATCCGAAATCAAGCAGTGATAGGTGTTTCTTCAGGACATCATCCAGAAAGTTATACTTGAAGACGTATATCCCCATAGAAGCCAAAAAAGGCTTTTGCTTTGCTTCATCCACATTCAATCCGAATTTTGTCGTGTCGACGCGCATCGCTTCGAGGGCTGCACCTTGTGGTTTCTCGCTGAACTCCAGAATGCGACCGGTCGGATCGGTTTTGAGTAATCCGAAGCTCGATGCCACCTCCGGCGCACAAGGGATGACGGAGATCGTCACATCGGCATTCGTCTCGGAGTGGCGCCTCAGAAAATCCCGGTAATCCATTCGATAGAGATGGTCGCCCGATAAAATCAGTAACAGCTCGACGCCCCAATCCTGGATGTTTGGCAGGACCTGTCGTACTGCATCAGCGGTCCCGTGGAACCACTCCGGGTTCTCCGGCGTCTGCTCGGCGGCGAGAATCTCGACGAAGCCATCCGAAAAATGTGAGAACCGGTATGTCCTCGCGATGTGTCTATTCAAAGAAGCAGAGTTGTACTGAGTAAGGATCAAGATTTTGGTCACGTCTGAGTTAATGCAGTTCGAGATCGGGATATCAATCAGACGATATTTGCCGCCGAGCGGCACGGCTGGTTTCGCGCGTTGCCGCGTCAGCGGAAAGAGGCGCGTCCCCGCGCCACCACCCAGAATCAACGCCAACAAGTTTTGCTCTATTGACATAATCTTTTGTCACGCTAGGCTGCTGAAAATAGTTGCATTGCAATCTCGTCAAGCTGCTTTCCCAATGGTTGACGGTGGTTCGCGCTCAGTCATAGGAGCGCCATTGTACTCACGCCGGAGGGATAAGTTAAGAACGAGAAGAGCAGAATGACTGATGTCAACCCGCGGTTCCGAATGGACACGATGGACACAATCAACCTTTTCGGACTTCCTATTACACCTGATAGCCGAACGGTTGGACCGGTGGAAGTAATCTTTGAAGCTTCCGATTATTTCTTACTAATACCACCTCAAGAATTTATGAAAGAGCATAAAGTGAAATCTATCCGCATCAGAAAAACTATGGTTGATGGAGCATTCTATTTGAGTGTGAATAAATAACTACACTAGACTCTAGTGAGAGTAGGTATAGCAGATGTAGCAGAGTGATTCCTGGGTCGCTGGTTCTCGCGACATCTCCGGCACAGCTCTGGTGCGTGTTCTTCGTCATAGTGGTATTCTAAAAAAGAGTAGGAAGAAAAGCTGCGACAGCATACATCACATTCAAAAGATGATTCATTAGTTTGTCTCATATAAGGCGAGATGTTACGAATAGACCGGCTGCAGAATCGTTGCCGGCATTTTACTTTCTTCCTGGAGAAAAACAACATGTCTAGTGAACTGAGTGAATATCTCAAGCAAGTGGAGTCTTTGGAAGAACAAAAGCAGGGAATTATTAAAAAACTTCTGGCTGAACGTGCAAAAATTGATGAGCAATTAGAAAAACTTGGTTACGCTGAAAATAACAGAATTGCCAAAAAAGGCGGCAGACCAAAAGGCAAAAAAGATTCCGCTAAAAGGACAAGGAAACCAGCAAAAGCAGGGGAGTAATCTCGGTAACACTGAGGGTAACAGACGGGTAACTAAGTTACCTCTGTTACTCTTGTTAAGTTTTACCGCTGCAACATTTACAGCTTTTGGTAATTCTGAAATTAATATAATACTTTACTATTATATAAATAGTGGAGACCCTTGAATATCTGGAATAAAAGGATAAAACACCGGATCGTTTAAGAGAATGAGTTCGTCTAAGCAGACATAGTATAGTTGCTTTAAGACGACCTCACTATCTAATACCTCTTGTATCTTTCGCGCGCGAGCGCGCGAGGCTACAACAAAAATGACGCGAGCAGAATCCAAATAGGGGAGATAGCGATTTACTTTAGAAAGAATTACTTTTTCGTGCTCTGTTCCCGTGTCGTATTCCCAAAAAGTTTTAATCAATAATCCTTTCTCACTTTCAAATGTTACGGATAAATCTGGACTCATCTCGCCCATTTGATCTTTTGCCAAAGGATTGAAAAACTTGATTTCGGAAACTGCGAAATTGGAATTGATGATCGAAACAAAAATATCTCGAACGGTCAAATTGTGATTTGAAACATTTGGTTTTTGACCTTTGTAATAAATCTTTTCCCTCTCAAAAGTGAGCGATGAAAGCTCTTTTGCTTCCTCAAGTTTCCCCGCTGTTTTTGAGACCGCTGTTTTCCTTGCCCCTTCGGTTACGCTGTCAGAAAATACCAGATCACCGATTTGCCTGGCAGATAAGTATCTGGCTTTTGAAATGTAATATAGGATTTGGTCAGGGTTAGAAAGGTGAGAAAGCGAGTCGGCCTTTTTCAAAACTACCTGCTCACTTGCTTGGGCATAGTTTACTGGCGCGATAGGCGGGGCTTCTAATTGTTCTTCTTCTTCCTGCACCAGCCCGTAATGTAGTTTTGTGTTAAAAATTATTTCTTCTGCGTGTGATTCTCCTTTAGGCGGGGGCGGCAAAGTTCTAAACATGAACGTGTCTCTTGCTGCGGTCGTCGGCCGGCAGAGTGCATGATAACGGGGAAGGTTAAGCAAGTCGGTCGGCTCATACCCCCCCAGTTGGTATTTCAAAGCATTGGCGTCGCGGTCGCCCACGCCAAACATAATCATAGTGCCGACGTTGCCAAAAATCGCGTCTCGCTGGCGGTCTTCTAACTGCGAAATAAATTGGTGGGCAAGGGTCAGGCAAAGTTGGTATTTTCCAGCTTCAGACAAGATTTTATCAAACGATGAATTGGTGAAGTTTTGAAACTCATCCACATAAAGATAGTAGGGGATTCTTGCTTCTCTGGGGAGCCCGGCTCTCCTCATCACTGCTTGCTGAATCTGCGAAACAAGGAGTGAGCCTAGAAGCTGGGCGTTATCTTCACCCACTCTGCCGCTAGCAAGGTTGACGAGTAATATCTGTCCTCGGTCAATCACATCATAAATACTCAAACGGCCATTTTCATTTGAAAGCATGTTGTAGAACTGCTCAGTTCTTAAAAACCTGTTTACACGCGCTAGGATCGGGATAATGGCGTCTTTCGGGTAGCCGGGGAAGTCTTTTTCCCAAAACTCTTTTCGTATTGGGTGGCGAAGTTGTCTTACCACAGATTGCCGATATTTTTCATTTTGTAAAATCCTTTTTATATCTATAAAGGTAGAGTTGGGGACTGACGCTAAGGTGAGTAGAACCTGAGATAAAATCTCGTCCATGCGGGGCCCCCATGATTCAGATAACCTTCTGAAAGTCACCAAGAGATTATCAGCTAGAAGTGCTGCTTCATTTTCGCTCTGAGTTTTGAATATATTTAAGGTGATGGGGTGTGCTGTTTCTTTGGCGTCAAAATTAATAGTGTCCTTAATTCGCTCCTGCGGGATTCGATTCAAAAGGTCTTCCACTAAATCTCCGTGGGGGTCAATTACTGCAACCCCACGGCCGCGCTTAATGTCTTCTAAGGCAAGGTTGGTTATAAGCGTTGATTTGCCCATGCGCGTTTTACCGATTAAGTACAGATGACGATCTCTAACTGAGTAGGGAATGCTCACTGATACAGTTTTGCCTCGGGCGGTACTTTCTCCGATTATTACTTCGCCGGTTGTGAAAAGGTCTGGCGGTAAAACACTCTTCATTGCTCCAACTTCAAGCCGCTTACTCTGCACGTCTTTTGTAGGTAAATGCATCATGCTGGTTATTTCGTCAGTGGACATGACGCCCCACTCTCGGGTGTAATCCGGCGTTTGTCCTGTCTCGCTTATCGGCGTCACTTGAAAGAATTGGTTGTGCGTTTCATAGGATTTAATAACTGTGTTTATGACTTGCTCTAATCGCTCCTGGCTTGTGCCGGAAATCTTTAGGCGCACCATCCAGGCTGGCAGTTTTTTCAGGCGGTCACGAGTGATTTGCTGTAAGACTTTTATACCCTGTGGAGCGAATACTTTTTGATCAAAAAGTGGATCAAGGTTCTGTAAGACAATAGGGTAAGAAAGCAGCGACAGGGTTAATGATTCATCGGCGCTTAATTGGTCAAACACGGTCATGAGGGTAGACAAAGGATCAAGCGTAAAATCTTTTAGCTGGGCGATTTCGGTATGGCCGAACTTCGGCCAGAAAAATAATTCGTAGGGCGCGCTAGGGTAGTCTTCTGCTTCTTCTAAGTAAACATCTTTGTGATAAGTGGAAAATTTCTGTTCAATTTTTTTAAGGTCTTTTGGTGTACCGCTCAGGTAGTAAGTAATGGAGTCGTGCGAGTCAATGCTCCACTCAATGGGCGCTTCAAGCGGCTGAAGTGAGTCTAAGAATTGCGCAAATAAGTTTGGTTTGGAATCTTGGGGCGGGATAAGTTTCAGCGTGATTTTATCATTCGCTGGCGCAAGTTTGGGAAGTGGGAAGTTAAATATAAACTCATCGGGAATAATGTGTTCTATGCCGCGCATATGAAAAAGAAACCTATCGTCACTGCGATACTCGGGAAACAATGAACCAATTAATTTTAAGCGGCGCTCTATTGCTTCCAGTTCATCTACTGAAAATCCTTTGTGAGCCTTTAGCTTTACTTCTTTTATAAGTTCGAGTTCAGGCAAGGGGGTGGCAAGTTTAAGTTCTTCGCTCTTACCAGGATCAAACTTTCCTCTAGCCCTGCGGTAGAAGTAGGAATAAAGGTACAAACCATCCAAATCAGCGTCGGGTATATGGTGGTTACTATAGTAATTGAGGTTAAAATTAGCGACCGGCAGATACTGTTTTGGGCACTGCCCGAAATACACGAACAGACCGTAAGGCTCGCGATTGAGCCACACGCCCTGATACTTTTTCACTACTGCGGCAAAACCTTCCTTTGTAAGTAATTCTCTAATCTGCTGCTTTTCATCGTGATTACGAGGAGTAATTGCATAAATAATAGTACTTTTCAAAAATAAGAGCCCCGAAATTGTGGGGGACACATCAGGCTGTTCTTTTTTGTCCGTAATGCTTGATGAGTACTCCAAGTCATTTACCTTTGAAGGTATGTCGCGTAAGTAAATGAATAGGTAGTTGGGGGCGTGAAGATCAAAAGGACGCGTCGGCCAATCAATTTCTATAAAAGCTAAGTCTTCGGGCTGCGCCTGGTTCTGCCGCATCAACATGTCGTGCTCATCCAAATCTTTGAAGTAGTGCCAGCGGTAAAAAGCCGGCCGGTATGGGGGGAGATAAAAACTAAGCTGTTTGAACACATCAAAATCGTTATCAACTAATTCTCTAAGAGCGAGGTCTAGAGGTAGAAGATCGGTCTGTAATTCTTTAGGTAGTTCAGAAAGCTCGCTATGTGTGTGGAGGGGCTTTGGTGGGTTCAGAGCCTGGAGCTTTTGTGCGTGCTGTCTGGCGGCTTCGTACTCTTGATACCTTATGGTGTCGCGGAAATCAAACATAGACGGGATGATATAAACGAGCCCGCTGATAATCCCTAAGAGCTTGATGAAGGGCATATCAGCAAGGAAGCCTAGAGCAAAAAGGACTAAGCCCAGTGCTAAACAATAGTATTTAATTTCGGGGTGTTTGCTGAGCAGAGACATGGGGGTGCTCCTTCTAACCGGAACTGAAAAAACTGATTACGGGTGTCGGGTGGGTAAAATAAAAACCCGCCCAGGCTTGAATGGGGCGGGAATGTACCACAAGTAGAGGAGCGAGGGAATAGCAATTTACATCGCGTCGTACAATATCTGTTGCGCGACTATTAAGCAGTTAGGCCTCTTTATTATGAATGGACAAGGTTTATTCAATGCGCGGGCTGTAGTGGTGTTGGCGCATCAGGTCGCGCACCTGATCGAGTAGTTTAGGCATGTTGGAAGTGATCTCCCGGGTTCCAAACTTTGGTGTTCTACAGCTATAGTGTGATCTGGGAAGGAAGATGTTCATAGGCAAAGAGCAGGTATGATGGTCGAAGGTGGAGAGAAGCGGCAGGAGGGTTTGGGATCGGTCAAGGGGGTGGAGGATTAGGCCGCTGGAGGAGTCATCAAAATGATTAGGTTGCCCTGAGCAGTACAATTCAAAGTTAGGCACTACACATTTTCAGGAGGAAAAAGCTTATGACGATAAATCGCAAACGAATAATAATGCTCGTGACTTTACTTACGATCTTTTGTCTATGTCCCCCATTTGCGTTAGGTCAGCAACCGACAACACCTGAACCTCAACTATTGCGCACCATTGTATATAATGGAGACATAGTCTCATTGTTGCCGGAACTGGCCGAAACCTTCAACGTGACCATCGGTTTTGAGATTGATCCTCGACAGCCGAAGTCTCGCATCAAAATAGAAGTGCGAGATGCCTCATTACATAATGTGCTGAACGCCATTGTGCAATCTGATCCGAGATACAAGTGGCGTGAGAATGACAGGTTCATCGAAATATACCCGGTGGAGGGGAGCAACCCATTATTAGAGACAGTAATCACTAGCCTCCAGGTAAATGATGTCGATCAGGTCGAAGCAATAAATCAATTGATGATGCTGCCGGAGGTAAAGACCAGCATGAAAATGCTAAACATGCGTCGCCGGGACATCATTCGTACATCAGCAGAAAGAAGGGGGAAGGCGATTTCACTAGGTCTTGAGGGAGTGACTGTGCGCCAAGCGTTACATGAGATCGTGAAAGCAAGTGGCAGCAATTTCTGGGTTTTGCAAAGGCATGGGAATAGCGGAGATTTCTTCTCGATCAGCAACTCAGCGAGATAGCGAGGCCGTGCCTAACAAGGCGATGCACCCGACGCGCAATCAGCTTGCCTCTCATCCATCAGGTTGGCGGCGCGCGGGTGATCGCCAGCGTTAATGAGCATACATACGGCAGATATAGCACAGCCCTTCCTCGCCGGCGGGTTCCCTTTTACACCGGCGGCACATTTCTGCTCCGTGTTCTTCGTCGAAGTGGTGTTCTAAAAATGCGTATGAAGAAAACTCACGGTAGCACACTTCACATTCAAATGGGCGGCTATTTTGCTGCATAGTCTACCGATCAAGCAGGCTATAGGTTTGCTCATCGTTATAGGGCGTTTTGAAGATAGAATCAAACATCGTTTCTTGCCTTAATTCATCGCTCGATGAAAACCAAAATAAAGGTGAAGGTCTGGGGGATATGCTTCCCTGCTTGGCCGCGCGTCTGAGTGTTTCAGCCCAAGCTTTTGTGGTTGTCTCTACAATCACTCCCCTGACCTGTTTTATGCCGCGCTCGCGGTAACGCTTCTCAACCGTGATCGCCCACCAGTAGGATCGCCACTTGCGGTTAATGCGGTTGGTGTCAGTGGTAGTTTTCCTGTCCCGCTCATAAAAAAAGTAGGAATACTTGCACCACTCTGGCCGATTAGGAAAATGCAGGATAAAAAAAGCGTCGGGTCTTAAGGGCAACTTTTCTACCTCTTCCAGGGTTTCAAAATACGCTCTCCCTTGATCGTCTATGCGCTTGCGGGTTTTGTTAATTCCTCTGACTTCTTCCCACAGCTCAGCGCCTTGCGCAAACAAAGCAAGCTCTGCTTCGTCCTCTCCCCTGCCCTGGCTATTTCTGCAAGCTAGTTCCAGTTGCGCGTGGAAGCGTGAAATATCAGTTTCATGGGTAAGCGTTAAAAGTTTTGAGACCAGCTCAGTTCCCTGCTTTTTAATCTGGTCATAGGCTTTGTTTTTATTGCGGCCTATCCGCTTTTTATAATGCTCAATCGTTTCTTGCGGAAGTAGGTTATGTTCTCCTAGCAGTTCTAGCGCCGCAGGGTTATCAAGATAGTAATGAAAGGTGGCTTGGTTTGAGGTCGGCGGAAAAGGAAATCTCGACACTATCCCCTGGTGGTATAGGGTTTGAAGCTGTCTGTATCTGGTGGAGCGATCACCGCCCACTATTTCTTGCAGTAGCGGCGATGAAATCATAGGGTAATGGTGGATGGCACGCACTAGGGAAAGTGCTTCTGTTGTGATCTGGCGGCGCTTAAAGCTTTCGGGTGCTCGTTCGTATTTTGGTGGTCTAGGTTGCATTGGTTTTTGGTGTTGTCCATTTACTGCCCCTGAGTGAGGGCGAAGGATGAGCCCGAGCGGTTCCGCAGGCTGATTGAAAGCAGTGTCAGACAGTCGGTCAGATGGCTGACACCGTAGCAGGTTATGCGGAGCTTCCGCCTGCGGGTTTGCAAGCTTCGCTTGCGAACGTTTTAGCAGGTGGACAGTGGTTTCAATCAGCCTGCGGAGCAGGGGTAGTAAATGGAGCTGTTTTATTGGTTGTTTTGGTATTAGGTTACGGATTCCAGGAATCCGTATGGCTATCCGTAAGGAAAGTACCTTGTAAGGTTACAAGGTTTCGGTGATCTTTTGGTGAATTGGTTGGTTAGGGTAGGTCGGTTTGAGGGGGTGGGTTTGGTGTGTACTCAGTGTCGGCTTGGGCGGGTTCAAGTGCTTCAGCGCTGGCCGATATTGGCTCTGGATTGGTGGCTGGCGTGGAAGCTGTAGTAGAGGGTGGGTTTGAGGTTAAAACGGGCTCTGGGGGCAATTCTTGAGGCGTAGTTCCCTGCTCGGATTTGTGTCTGTGTTCCTTGAATTGGTCTAGGGTTAATAGATTTAATTCTCGCTTAATATCTGCCCGTACAAGGTTATCTAGTAAAGAATCAAATACAAATTGTGTATCAGGGTGTGTTCTTAAGTACTCTTGCCTTTTTATCTCTTTCCTTTTTTCATATTCTGTTGGCTGGAGTTGTGCTTTATGCTCTTGAATCGCGTTTTCTTCATACTCAATATGCTCAGTTTCGAGCAAAGTTTCTTCATAATGTCTTTGCCGCTCTAAAGCTTCTGTTTCTTCGCGTTGTTTGCGCCTGCTACTGGTCTCAAAGCTTTCTGGTATCTGTATATTCTCACGGAGTTTTTTCACATACCAGCCTGGAGAATTGGTAAATGTTCCGCTAGCACCTACCTGAAAATCTATGTATTCAATTTGATCTTGTATGGATTGATTTATTGGTAGTTCGGCTATTACATTTTCGATAACATCTCGATCTGCGCCACGGGCGACTAATAATTCAACAAAGTATTTTTGTTGTTCAGAAAGCTCGATCTTTTGTGGAGGGGGTTTAGGGGTGAACTGCTTAGCACTCCCCTGCTCCGGGCTAACTGTGCTGCGCCTTTCGATCTGTTCTTTTTGTTTGCCGCGTAGTGATCTGTCGCGGTAATATTTCTCGCCGTGATGGAGAACAATTTTGAAGTGTTTTTTATCTGCTGTTTTTTCAATCTTCCAATCAGATATATACCCCAGCACTTTGAGTTCATTAAAAGCTTGTTTTAATTGCTGTTCAATTCGCTTTGCAAAACTGTATTCAGTTATACCTAATAATTGAGATAGTTCATCGTAACGCTTTTCAAAAATACCTCTTGAGCGACTGGCAAAAAGCCACTCCCCTAATAAGGGGATAAGATTTTTTGCAATGCTATTTTTTAGAGTTTTATATGCCTTAAAATCGGCTGCTAATAACTCTTCATTATTGATGAGATTTAATACCCAATCCTCAAACCAAATATAATTCCGGTCTGCTCTTGCTCCCCCGTCTAGTTCCTTTTTGAAGGTTACTGTACGTCGAGCTACTGTAGTTGTAGCCGTCATAGTGTCAAAACCAATCTTTTTTATAAAAAATGGGGCTCCGTGAGTTTTCATTCCAGTAAAATGTAGAAGATCAAAAAAATCATAAAGATCGTCGTAATTTTTACCGCTATTTTTGTCCAGCCCTAAACGGTCAAGAATATCTACTGAACTAACCCCAACAGGATTTCTAATAGTTCCCTGCTCACGTTTGATTTCTTCCAAAATTGAAAAAATAGCTAGTAGCTTATCTTGGTGTGATGTGCTTGGCGCACCATACTGAGCTGAAGGATAAATCTCTAACCGTCCCTGTAGTTCTTTACCGTCAACAGTACGAGTATATGAAATTACTTTCTTTTTGACATTTTTAAGATTTCTGCTGGTAACACTGAAGTAGCCCATTTTGAATAGGCTCATTTCGTATTTTACAAACTCTGGATCAGTAAGGCTTCTTTCTTCTTTCAGTACTAAGTTAGTCTCCCCTGCTGCGGGTTGTTTGTTTTTCATTTCTGTTTTTATTTCGTCGTACTCTTCAACTAATGTTTTGGATGGTTCCATAAAAGTTTAGTTTCATCAACAGTTTTCTATGATGATGTCTAAAGAATATCTAAAAATGTCTAAATACTGTCTAGGGTTTAGAAACTCTTTTAATTACAATCATTTATAGTAATTTCCTTACTCTCAAGTGCAGTAATTATTACTTTGGAGTGCAGTATTCCTTACTCTCAAGTGCAGTAATTATTACTTTGGAGTGCAGTATTCCTTACTCTCAAGTGCAGTTAATTTACGTCTAGGTGCAGTCTATGTTTTCTTTGAAGCAAAGTTTCACAACCTAATTATCAGGTTGTTTTTGGCTGAAGTACAGTTTGTTTTATGCGTCTGATAAGTCTTTGAATATCAGTATTATACCACGCTAGATCATGCAAGTAGGGGATAACTACGCCACAAAAGAACATAAAAGGGAAGTCGTCTTTAGCTCAAACCTTGATTCAAAAAATCCCTCGTGGACGGCTCGGGATTTTTATAAAAGCTCCTGGTAATCTTCCGAATACGTACATGCCCACAGCGTAAGCGAGTCTGCACGTACCTAGCTTCAAAACTCGGGGCTGTCCAAAGACCCCTTTAGAGACAGCAGCACTACGCTGCTAGAGCCACTGCCCGCCCGCTAGGGAAGTACCAGGAGTAAATCATTATAACAACTGCCTGTAAGTTATTGAAAATAAAGGGTTTAGGGTGTATACTATTAAATCCTTACGGATGAATAACTTAGAGGAGGTAAGTCATGGCTGAAGAGAAAAAGTATGAGGTTGATTTTCGTGAATTGAAAGCACGAGTTAGTTTTGGAGATGTGGTTAAACATTATTCTATCGAACTTGACAAGGTGAGCGACGTGGAGTCACGCGGCGCTTGTCCTTTACCAAAATGTAACGCTAAACGAGCCTTTATAGTTAATTTTCAGAAAAATGTGTTTAAGTGTCATTCCTGCGGTTGTGGCGGTGATGTCTTGGATTTTGTGCAGTACATAGAAAATATAACCACGCTGAAACAAGCGGGTCAATACATTGTTGATAATATAAAAATCGTACCTGTGTTTCTTGAAGATAAGATCGCAACACCACAGTCAAATGAGGAAACAGAAGACCTAATGGATTGGCGGGAGGCGGCAATATCTTCTACAAAATTAGAGATTGCTTTGTTAGAGCAGTTATTAGAAATGAAACATGTTCTATTAAAGCAACTGCTAAGAGACAAGCAAAATACGACCTAAAGCTTTTTTGCATAACTCTCTAGATCACTGCGCTTGATTCTGTACCCTCGGCCCAATTTAGAGCTGGCATTTAATCTGCCAGCTCTTATTTCTTTTTTAAGGGTATGTTTGGAAATACCTGAATACATTTCTGCTTCAGGGATAGTCAAGAATAATTTATGTTCCAGGGTCATTCTTGGCTGCATGTTGTTTGAAAGCATTTCTAATACTTGGACAAAGCTTGCCAATGGGGGATTGGCAAGGTTGTCAGGGCTTCTGGGAATCAGCTTATCGTGGGCAATATTGGCAAGTTTGGTAGCCTGGGGCGCTGATAATTCCTGTTTTAGTTGCTCTAGGTCTTTATCGTCAAAGATCGCTACATGACCCCTCGTTCCTTTGGTGTAAGTGACCTGGATTTTGCCCTGACTGGCGTATCTGGCTAGGGATCGCTCTGATATTCCTAAGTAATTGGCTGCTTCTTGTTTATTCATGGCTCGGATATACCTTGCCAATACCTTGCCTGTCAATGTTTCTCTGGCATAGTTTGGCAAGGAATCGAAAAGAATAAGTCTGTATTCGCTAAACCGTTGATTATAAAGAGCTAATCTTGACAAACATCTGATTATCTGATAATCTGTCTGTATGAATAAGAAACACTACTACAACCAACAGGGAGGGAGTATGGCTATCAGTAAAGTCGGGCAGCGCCGCCAGGTCGTAATTCCAAAAGACCTGTGTGACGATCTTGGAATTAGTGAAGGTGATTTTGTCGAAGTCACTAAAACCACAGCAGGCGTGCTTATAAAGCCGAAAAAGCTCGTTGACCGTGATGATGTGCTAACACCCGAGGAAGCAGCGCTCGTGCGCAAAGGCGAAAGACAAATCGCTCGTGGTGATTTTGTAACCTTAGATAAAATTGAACATGACCTGGACAATAAGGCTCGCAAGAGAAGCCGCAAAACAGCTTGAAAAGATTTCTCATGAGCAAGCCGAGTTAATAAGAAAACATCTCGGGGAAATGGCAGACGAACCTTTTCGTGGTGATGTATTACCCCTGAAGGGTAAAGAGTGGAAAGGGCGGTATCGTAAACGCATTGGCAGATACCGCATTATTTTTTCTCTAGATCATGAGCATTACTTTGTTGATATTCTTGCCATACTTCTACGTAACGAAAAAACCTACCGATAGTTTGCCAATACCTTGCCTGTCAATGTTTCTTTGGCATAGTTTGGCAAGGTATAAAAAAAGAGTAGGATTTTTCCTACTCTCCGTGTTCGCGCCGGTGGCGCAGCTTGACTTCACTTAAGGGCGCAGGCCTGAAGTGTAGGTCTCTCTCAATCGCAAGGCCCAGGGGCCCGCGTGTTGCTTCAAGTTCTTTCAGTGAAAAGTAACCTAGTTCTTCAAAGGAGCCGAAGACCAAACCGAAGAAAATAAAATCTCCATCTTCTTCAGAGCCCTCCGTCGCGTACCACGTCCAAGATGAATCGGGAGTGAAGAACTTGGCGTAAACCATCGGATCGGGGTTTCTCTCCTGGCCGTAGAGTGGGGGCAGCGTCGAGCGCAGCTCCGCTGTCAGCAGTTCCATAGTGCCTCCTTTGTAGTCGGATTGTTGGTAGATGGATTGATAAACAGTAGGACTGCTAGCAGCGTAGCACTACAGATAAATGCGTCAAGAGCCTCTTCTCGACCTGACTGGAAGCCCTGAATGCTGTTTACATGCGAGAATTGCCTTCCATTTTGTGAGTTAGGGAGACGGGTAGAACAAAGAAATGACTACCTTTTAGAGTCCGAAGAAACCCGAGAGTTCTTCATGTTAGGTTTTTCACAGTTTTAATATTTTCACAGTATCTTCAGCTAATGCTTTTAGAATCAGTTAGTTATTAAAACAAGGAAAAGCAAATGACTAGGAAATGCTACCCAGATTCTAAAAGTTTTACTTGACTCAGTATTTTAACAAGAGTAATGAAGCTATGCTGGTAAACCAGCATGATGTTTTTACAACAAGTCCAACCAAAAGGACTCACCATACGTCCATACACATAGTATCTCCTCGATCACTTCCTATAGCGCAATTTGCTTACGGTGAAACCCGTGAGCAGATATTGCTATTGGGAGGTACAGAAGGATTGAGACGCAAGAAACCACCGTCAGTGCCTCATTCCACTGATGACAAGGAGGAAACAATGAGCGCACGTGCACCAAGTATGACACCAGAAAATAACGGATCAGATGCAAAACCAAGTGCTGAGAAACCAAGCAAGATAACGTTCTATATGCGTAACAGGATGATCAATGCGCTGAAGAAACGCGCTATTGACGAAAACACCAGTTACTCTAAAGTGGTCGAGAACGCTGTTGATGCCTACCTGCAAACACCGATACAGTCTTCGGAAAATCGCTCCTAACTCTCTTCTAAAACACAGTCCTGCCCTCGCTTTGAATGTGGTTTGACACGGACGCCAGTATTCAGCTATACTGGCGTCCGAATACCAGCATACTTGCATGCTGGTGCAGACAGATGGGAAACTACTTACTATCGGTAAGTAGTTTTTTGATAATTGGTTTAGCGCACAGCTTCAGTTGAAGCAAGGCGGGAAAGGTAAAAGTATGGCAGGCAGAGGAAGAAAAATCACAGTCAAAGTGGCAAGAAGCGCCTCCACAGGCCGTTTTGTTAAACGCTCATACGCTAGAGCACACAAACGAACTACGGTGGTGGAGACAATTAAAAGATCGGTAAAGAAGTAATAGGAGGTAGAAAGCGATGGCTGATACTGAGAATGACACCCCGGACGCAGGGGATGAAGGTAATTACGACGAGTCGGATTCTCCAAATGAGGTAGATACCGACGTGGACCTGGGCGCAGCAGAGGAGCAAGGAAACCTAAGTGATGAGTGATATTTAACACGCGTCAGTAGGTAAAGATTAAACAAAACCCAGTGTGGAGCAAGCTCCACACTGGGTTTTTCCTTTAATCGTAAGTGGTTGCATTATACGAGTTTTTGAGGTCGCAAATTGCGATGTCAAAAGTTTAGCGGTAGGTGTCCTCTCTTCGTAAACCGCAATACTGGAGCACGACCTCTTGACCGTAGATGTCATAGCGAAAGCGAAATCGGCCACTCCGGATGCGGTACTGGCCATCTCCCGCCTTGACGTTGGTCAGCTTCTTGATCGAGTGCGTCCGGCTTAGGTTGTAGGGATCGTCCTTCAGGACGGTAAGCACGGCTGCGTAGTGCTCAGCCAATTCAGAATGCTGTCTGTTAAGCGCGCGCAGCAGCCGGGTGAAGCGGGGAGTAGCCCGCACCGTATACTGCGGCGTCATACCTGCTTCTGCCGTCGTTTACTTGTTCCTGGCTTCTTCGCTTCCTGCCTGAGTTCGTTCAACAGTTCTTCTGCCGGGCGGCTCTTGCCTGCCAGGTACTCTTCGTTGCTCTTTTTGATGTGCCGCTGGACTGTTGGGTCTTGGAGTTCTAAGTAGTCCTCAAACTCATCAATATCCATGATGCCGGCAATGGGGATGCCGTCTTTTTCCAGAATAATATACTCTTTGTTTAGATGGACTCGTTTGACCACTGAGCCTAGATTGATACGGGCTTTGGTGATCGGCATAGATTTCACCATACGTTTTCCGTTATTTCTCAAGGGGATAACTCCTTGCTTAATATTGATTAATGTTAATCAAAGAGTAGCAGAATAGTAGAATCTGTCAATAGGGGCTAGATTTTTGCAGGCTTAGTCATATCAATGGTGTCCTGCTTATAAAGGAGATTCGGCTAGGTAGGGGAGTGCTGGTGCTGCAAACCCCCTTGTAATTGGCCACGCGACCTAACACGGATGCCGACACTTTGACGGAATCCTTGACCCAACATGACATTTTCAGGCGGGGAGTTTCTTAGAGCAGCAGGGATTATGGTAACTAGCTTTACCAAAAAAAATTGATTTGTTATGGTTGGCCTTTTGGTATGTCCTCTGTTGTAAAGGCAATAGTATGGTTCGTAGAGTAAAGCAGACAAATCAAGATCAAAAGCTGAGCGTCCGTGAACACTTCGAGCTGTTCGTGAAAAGAGCTGGCGATTTGTGGGATGAGCCAGCTCGCAAAAAGGGGTTTAATGTCTCTTTCAATATGAATTGGTGCGCAGATACTCAGCAGTTGACCACTACGTTGCAAGAGCCTGAATCTACAGAGCTGCGCTCTTTCTTGATGACCTTCCGGAAATTTATTTCTCAGGATTCACCTATACACCAATTTTATATTTATAATTTGTGCAGGCAGCACATCGCAGACGATGCGTATAGGCAGCAGTTAATGGACGAACGTGCTGCATGGCAACGACTCAAAAAACAAGCTGAAAGTGAATTCCAAATGCGCTTGACGGTGGACAACTGTGAGCTAAACATCGAACAGATCACTAAGATTTGGATCAATGGGCACTACTTCCATGATGATGTTGAAGGTATGCGTTTTCTTGAAAGTTTACCACCTTACCAGTTCCAGGCTGCACGAGTTATATTTCTTGATTACGTGATCGAAAGTACGAAGATTATTTTTGCCACCGCTCACATCATTCATGCAGCCCTCCAACAAGGCAAGTTCAAGGATTAGCATCATACTGTGCCAAGCTACGCTTTCTTAGAATTTCACTATGACGAAGAGCACAGCGATGATCTATGCCCTCCATAAAAACTATAAGAGCGTGGTTATTTAACCCACGCTCTTATCCGTGATCTACATTACTCCAAAGAAATAGCCGATTATGGTATTACTGTTAGTTCATTGTTAACACCGGTTGCTTGCATAGGAAAAACCGTTACTCCTTCCGGACTATCTGCTGAAGCTCTAGCGGTTACTCTTACCGTATTTGGGACCGTAGTAGCTGTGAATTTAACCACAGCTTCTTGGGTTTGCCCAGCCGAAAAGTTACCTAACACAACTTCGCCGGTAGGATCAAAGGTAATTGTTATCGCGCCGGTTGCTGAGTAACCAGCTGTTATTCTTGCGTGGGAAGTTCCTAGTATACCTTGTGATGCTGTTACCGGTGCTCTGTAAGACGTAGATTGGCCTTGACTAATTGCATCGGTGACAAAATAAGGTATTCCGAGGGAAAAGTATGGCGCTATCGTATAGCCACCAGATGACATCCCCATCCCGAATGGATAATTGGATGACATAGGGCAGTATCCTGTGCCATTGGTTGACGTGCTGGCAAATCCGGTCCACCATATTCCACCTCTAAAAAGTGGCAGTACATTGGTGACACTAATCGGAGGTGAGTAGGAACCGGATGATGGGTATGTTCTTGATACCGAACTCCCGTCAGGGTGGTAGGTATTGACAGTTATCCGGTAAGTGTGTCCGTTAGAACTATAGCTTTCTGCTGTCGCGCCGTAGCCGTATATCTGCCCGTTACTGGCGGAAGTGTTCGAGTAGGTGTAGCCCTGTCCCATGTACTGGGCGGACGCTGTTGGCATGATAAGGCCGATTACCTTACCTATAATCATTCCTAGCCCAGGCTGATGGTCTTTGGCGTTGCCAGGAAGTGGGACTGCCGTACCCGTAATCCTACGCTTTACGTGTTCGGCAATGTGTCCGTGTATTTTATCTTTTATCTCTACTTTCGCACTCTTACCAAGTGAATCCAGGACTTCTTTAATAAGAGCTTCTTTCCGGGTTTGTAATCCAGCTAGTTGATCCATTACCGCTGAACTCGGCTCAGGCCAGTTCCTGTCTTTGATGTCCTTTGCCTGTACATCGAGCACGCTAACCCGATTTACGAAATCCTGAGCGGTGGAGAGCAATTTATCAACTTGGTCAGATTCAGCATCCTGACCTAAAGCTTGTTCGGCAAAGGCGCGTGCTCGCTGATTTTCACCTTCGTCGCCTGGCGTTGCAGTCAGTGAACGCAAGAACGCTTCTTGAGCCGTATGGTCAGGGATTGCTTCCGGATTATCTTCCCCCCTAGTGATTCGCGGAGCTTCTTGTCTAGGTTTATTGGTTGCTTTGACATTTGATAAAGCAAAAACAATACCAGTGATGGTAATTGTGATTACGAGTGTCAGAAAGATGAGTTTACGCACGAGGATTCCCCTTTTGGTTCGGACGTGAAGCTGGTGGCTCCTATAAGGATATCGCCAACGGTTGTGACGGGGATACGCTACAAGCGCTTATACTCCTACTAATTTGGAAGATCAATCACAAAATATTTGCCTGAAGGCTAAAGACAGTCGCGCTCCTTTAGTCGCCTTCCGTGTAATATTGCGACACGGCTCTCTAGCCTTCTTCAAAACTCCAAGAAATTGCTAAACACCCATCTTACGGAAAGCAACAGCTTGACGCTATCTTCGGCCAAAGACGATATAAAAATCCCTTGATAATTTTTCAAATTGGTCAATACAGTGGAAATCCCAATCCCCTACCCCTTGATAAACCCCAATAAAACCATCGCCTGAATGTAAAAGAATTGGTCAAAACAGGCATTTTGTGTATAGGGTCGTTGTCATAGTGCGACAGCAATTCGCGGACACTGATCATCGAACTTCCCCATGATTCGGCGTGGTCCCGTTAAATTTAGTATGTGAAATGCTGTCGCATATTCACATTGACCCTGCACATAACCACGCTTGCACTCAATAGGAATAATAAATTTATACTGGCCTGCCTCTACGCTTATAAGTAAGTCTATAGACGTTCCTTCCATGTAAGGTACAGGGTATTCTTCGCCTAAAATCGTTACGCCTTTGATTTGTTCAAGCGTATCTCGGACTGCCTTTTTGAAAAAGACACCATGAGCATTTATGGCTTCAGTTATCAGTTGATTTTCGGTTTTGTTGTTTACCATCTTCTCTTTAACCATTTGTTCGTTTCTTCCTTCTACAGTTTATTCCCTCCAACCGAGTACTTCTAAAGTTGCTACTACCACATTTTTTGCTCCACAGATAATACAGCGCATAATCCATTCACCATGATCTTGTTCAGGTTGAGCAAGGAGAGGGTAGGAACAATTCTTACATTTGATGTTGTGCATATTTTTTTAATTGTTAATGGCTATGTTGCATAAATAGTTACTAAGTTATTGCAGCATACGGATTACTGAGCTGCGGCCGATTTTTAATTTCTTGGCGATTTGGGTTTTGTTGTAGCCCTGCTTGTAGAGCTTTTTAGCTTCTTCCTTTTTCGTCATTGCGGTTTGGGGCCTGCCGTGTTTCTTTCCTTCACTTCGGGCCTGGGCAATTCCTGCTATTACTCGCTCTCGTAAAATGTCGCGCTCGAACTCAGCAAACACGGAAAGCAAGCCAATCATCGCTCTGCCGGCTGATGTAGTGAAGTCGAGGGCCTCCGTGAGTGAGACAAACACAATACCGAGATCGCGCAGCTCTGCTAATGTGCTGATAAGGTCGGGGAGTGATCTGCCCCAGCGATCAAGCTTCCAGACAACTACGGCATCAACTTCGCGCCGGCGCGCTGCCTTGAGTAGTTCTTCCCGCTTCGGTCTGTTTTTAGCTCCGCTGCCAACTTCTTTTACTTCAAGAGTCAGCTTCCATTTTCTCTGCTGTACATAAGCTTTCATGGCTTTCAGTTGCAGAGGTAATGTTTGCTGATCGTGGGTCGAGACTCGGGCGTAGATGCCGGCGCGCATAACTAGAATGTTCCTCTAAAGGGGGGTGTCCAAAAACCCCTCAAAAAATGATGACTAAAACTCCAATAAAAACAGGGTGTTTAGAGTGGGGGATTTTACCGTCCAAAAACTACAGTTATTGGACACCTTCAGTATAGCAAGGCTACAGAAAAAGAAAACGGCAGTGCAAGTTATTAACCTGCACTGCCCGCTCGCTCATAGTGGTGCTCTCATAGTAATTGGCTGCTTATGAGTATATCACAACGTCATTACCCTTATAGGATAGGGAAAGCGTGCCCTTTTGTCGTAATGTATTATTAGGAAAAAATTGACTGTGATAAGGGCAATTACTTTTGGATATTGAACCTCAAAATCAGATAGAAAATAAGCCACGTGTTGTTAACTTTACAATTTGGCGTGAAGCGGTAGAGACTGCTACTAAATCAGGGGTTGCCATCACCGGTATTGCATACATTATCGGTTTATTAATCTTAAACATGCACATCAGAAAATATGGTGTGCGCTACTTAAGCTTTCTTCAGATTGAATATGTAATGGTGGGGATACTCTTAGTTTTTCTCGTAGCACTTGTGTACTTCGCTGCTCTGGTAATCATGTCCCAAATTATTGCTATTTATAATATAGAGGTGACTGCTAAAAATCGGGTTCTTCGTGTCCTTTCGGAAGCGCGGCATGCGAAGGAAAGCGTAAGTGTGATAGGTGCTTCGGTTATCTTCAAGAACGACGGTCACCATCTGAGCATCCGTTCTGACACTTTCCTTTCATACCAAAGTGTTGTCAGTGATGACCGCGTTTTTGGGAACCACGATGATGCGATCTCGGATGTAATAACTACCTTCTGGACCATCGGCATGTTCTACTCCGTGCTCATTAAGAAGTCGAACCTTGGTTCCGATTCGAGCGTTTTTATCGATGATCGCGCGCCTGATAATTGTCTCCTCGCCAATCCCTACGGGCGGAAAGCCTTTCTTGACGTCAGCGCGGATCTCTTCCATTGACTGGTAAACATCCGCCCCCATCAGCACAGAATCTTCGATCAACACGTTACACCCAATCTGACTGCGTATCCCGATGATGGAGTGGTGCAGTTTGGCTCCCTTGATATTACAACCTTCGCTAATAATAGTCCGACGTACTTCACAGTCCTCTATTATTGATGGTGGCAAGTAGCGCGGCCTAGTATAAATAGGTGCTTTAGCGTTGAAAAAAGAGAACTTCGGCTCGGGAGAAATCATGTCTAGATTTGCGTTATAGAAACTCGATAAGGATCCAATGTCCTCCCAGTACCCGTTGAAGAGGTAAGCTTGCACGTTACAGTTTTGTAGCATCGCCGGGATTACCTGTGATCCGAAATCAAGCAG
>MWWB01000060.1_pt1 | contig 20488 bp, 16 predicted proteins | sample 1047291 | NCBI WGS metagenome assembly MWWB01 (sample SAMN06349976, study PRJNA376086) | soil metagenome | isolation source: MS4-1 sample Antarctic (ecotone) soil | place: Antarctica | reverse complement strand
TCCTATGGGGAGGTCAATGGTTTTCTGATGAAAATGAGAAACAACTGAACGCGCCAGCAGCAGCGCGATAGCACGATTGATTCAGGAGTTCTTAGACATAGCTTCTGCGAAGTCTGCTTTCATGTTCCCAGCGGCAGGTGGCAATCACCACTAGCGCCATAAACACGAGGGCGTTAACAATCATGTGGAGGCCGAAATCGAGAAGACTGTGAACCGCGACACCGATAATACCCAGTGAAGCTGCGAAGCACGTGGTCCGTCGGAAGCGATTTGGCGAACGCAAGTTTTCCCGAATTCTTCTGAACAGGACGAGAGCAAACCACGCTCCGATTGCAAGGCCAATAATCCCCCCGCTGGAGAGCAACTCCAAATACTCGTTATGAGCTTCTTGCGGAGTCAGCATGCCGGAAGCGTCGTGATATGCAGGAATGGCCGCCCAATAGCCATTCATCCCTACCCCAACAATGGGGTTAGCCTTGAACATCTGCCACGTGCTTCGCCAGATCTCGTTTCTACTTGCTCCCTGTCGTGATTCGTCGGTTGCCAGATCAAATTCGCCGCGCGTTTCCTCGATTCTACTGGCAAGCTGTTCCCCACCGAGCCAAATGGTTCCCCAAGCTACACCCAGCAGAAGGAGCAGCAGCAGCAGCACGCGGACAGGTAACAGTCTGGCGAAGCTAACTATTGCTAACTGGGAGCTGTTTGATTTTGACGCTGGCTCAACGATCGTCAGCAGCAAGGCCCCGGCAACCAGCTGAGCCAGCATCCCGAGGATGCCACCACGCGAGTTTGACAAAACCAGAGCAGACCAAATTGGCAGCAGCGATGCAAAGTAAATCAAAGCTCGCTCCTGTTTGACACCTCCGCCAGCAATCATTCCGAGAGTTAATCCGAGGCCCATCTCCATCAAATACGCAAAATGGTTTTTGTTTACGAACTGGCCATAACCCTCGTTGGGTTTAAGCAACGGGAGCCCGAAACCTAAGCTGTGCTGAGTTGTCTGTCGCAACAGTCCATAGATCGCGCTCGCCACGGCAACAGCGATGATCACATTGACAAGCGCACTGATCCGGCCTGCGCTCGCCGCGTAGCGATAGAAAAGCGCCCCCGCTATCGTCAATCCAAGCAGCTGGAGCGCGAAGAACCTGGTCTCATAAGGATCCGCGCTTATTGCGTTCCACGGAGAATAGGGAATGCCCGGTATCGGCGTGTCCACTGGTCCCAACGTGATTGTTTGCAACAGAGAGAAGCCAGCAAGTGCAAATAGGGGAAGGAGAACAGCCCTACCTCCGGTGGACCAAGACTCGCTCAAGAAACCCTCTATGATCCAGAGAATACAGAGCGTGAAAACGACACATACAAAGAATGCTCTCCACCAGGTCTCGACAGTTCCGTAAGGGATTGCCGTCAAGATAATCAGCCCGAGCAGTGAGACAAAAATGGTCTTGCCCAGAAGATCGGTGAGTGGCATATCGGTCTTCTGCTCTTCAGTTTTGCTGCGTAGCGCTGTTTCCAGACATCAACTCGAGATCTTGCTTGTAAATTAATTAATGACTTGGCCTTGGGTTCTGGCTCATAAGCGGCTCGCCTAAAATTCGCGGACGAAAGTATGCGACCGTTCTTTCCAAACCAACGCGTAATTGAATCGTAGGCGTCCAGCCCAGCAATGTCTGGGCCCGGGTGATGTCCGGTTTGCGCTGTTTAGGATCGTCTTCCGGCAGTGGCAAGTAGACGAGCTCGGATTTTGATTTGCAGACCTCCATGACTTCCGCCGCCAGTTGCTTAATGGTGAACTCCGCTGGATTCCCCAAGTTCACGGGTTCATGCGAACCGTCAGTGTTCATCAGTTTGATAAGCGCCTCGACCAGATCATCGACGTAACAGAAAGACCGCGTCTGATCGCCCTTTCCATATAACGTCAACGGTTGACCCCGCAAAGCCTGGACGACAAAGTTTGAAACGACGCGACCATCGTTCTCGTGCATTCGCGGTCCATAGGTGTTGAAGATTCGAGCAATGCGCGTGTCCACGAGGTTTTGACGGTGGTAGTCCATCATCAGAGTCTCGGCAATTCGCTTCCCTTCGTCGTAGCACGACCTGGAACCAATCGGATTGACGTTACCCCAATACTCTTCTGGCTGCGGGTGGACCAAAGGATCGCCATATACTTCAGATGTTGACGCCTGCAGAATTCGAGCGCGAACCCGCTTGGCGAGACCCAGCATATTAATCATGCCCATGACGCTGGTTTTCACTGTCTTCACAGGGTTGTATTGATAGTGAATAGGCGACGCGGGACAGGCCAGGTTGTAGATCTGATCGACCTCAAGGAGGATCGGCTCTATCACGTCATGGCGTACCAGTTCGAAGCGCGGATTATCAAGCAGGTGAAAAATGTTCTCACGACGCCCGGTAAAAAAGTTGTCCAGGCAGATTACATCGTGGCCTTCGTTGATTAGTCGCTCACACAAGTGTGAGCCAATAAAACCTGCACCGCCGGTTACAAGAAGTCTCATGTTTCTATCTCACGATTTGAATTTGAAGACTCGAACTCTGTCAGGGGTAAAGAAACTCGGACATTAACTGCGAGAGTCGGGGTTAGAAGTGATGAGTGATGCGTGATGAGTGATGAGTCGAAATCAGATGTCTATATTCTCAACGAGTTGCGCCTGCGCTCGACTGAGAGGCGCAATCCTCCAAGTAACTTTCCGACCTCGCCGGCCTGCGCCATTAAAGCATCGAATACTTCGATACTCAGATAACCGACATCAAGGGCCACATAGAGTTGAGCGCGCAATTCAGCACAGGATGCTTTCGCGACTGAGAGGAACTGATGAAACTCTGCCGGTCTTCCTCGTTCAAATCCCTCTGCGAGATTCGACATGCTGGAAACCGCAGCACGCCTAATCTGATCTTTGAGACCAAAATCACTAGCGAACTTACACTGATTTGTAACCTTGTAGATTTCAGAAGTAAGCTTTCTCGCCTTCTGCCAAGCAATGAAATCCTCAAACCGTTCAATTCTCTTAGCCATAAAGTCCTCCTTTGGGGTGAGTCCAAGCTGGACGTAGGTTTAAAAAGAACTCATCACTCATCACTCATCACTCATCACTTTATCACTAGTTTGGTATCCGCCGGACAGCGTAATTGCCCTGATACAACACATCCATCGATGTTTTTCAGGCTCCTGGCCGTGCGGTTCTTTCCAGCAGGTGCCAGTATTGGCGAGCCATTTCTTTTCGGTCGTGATGCAGTCGAGTATATTCGTAGCCACTCTGAGCCAATCGCTCATAAAGTAATTTGTCATATCGCAAGGTCTCGACCGCGTCCACGAGCCCGTCTGCGTCTTCAGGGGCAAAACAAATCCCTGCGCTTGCTGCTTCGATGATCTCGGAAGCCTCGCCGCGAATACCCAGGGCGATGGGCTTCCGCATTACCATGGCTTCAAAAATCTTGGACGGAATCACTGTGCGGAAAAGCGGCTTATCCCTGAGATGGATGATGCACACGTCCGATATCTGGAGAAAATAAGGAACCAGTTCTCTGGGCTGCTTCTCGATCAGACGAAAGTTTTCGAGTTTTAGTTCACCTTGTCGTTGCGCAATTTTGTTGCGCTCTGCACCCGCCCCAACCGCCATGAAGACGATCCCGGAATTGTTACAGCGAGAAGCAGCCTCGATCAGAATGTCTGCGCGATGGGCCATCCCGAGAGTGCCAATGTAGGAAGCAACAAATTTTCCTTCCAGTCCGTAATGCCTGCGTATCTCCGCAAGCTTTCCCGGATCCAAATCCTTTAAGAAAGTCTCCCGATCAGCAGCGTTCTGAAGCACTGTAATCTTGTTTTCATCAACTCCTTTTTCTACAATGATGCGCTTAAAGCAATTGGTTACGGTAACAATGTGAGTGCTGTGGAGATAGAGATACTTTTCCAGCTTTTCAAGCACTCGGATCAGCCAGTTACGATTGATCGCCCCAACCGCGACAATTGAGTCCGGCCACAGATCACGAACCTCCAAGACGAAAGGCACTCGCTTCCACCGACTTATGATATAGCCCGCCAGGCCTGAAAAGAATTGGGGTGAACTTGCCACGACCACATTCGGCTTGCGCGCAAGTTTTCGCACATACCAAAGCACCGTCAACATGAAGGAGGCGTAACTTATCATGCGCCGGAACGTGCCCTTGTTTTCCGCAATATAGGTCGGCACTCGCGTAACGGAGATGCCTTCAATCTCCTGCTGCGTGAAGCTGTTTCGATAGCCGTCGTAAACCACACCTTCGGGAAAATTCGGCACTGCAGTCAAGACGTCAAAGCTGCCTCCATCTTTAACCCATTGACGCGCGTGCTCGTAAAGGCGCGTCGCCGGCGCGTTCACTTCCGGCGGGAAATAGTTGCTGATGAAAAGGACGTGCATCCGATCTTAATACGTGATCGTGTACGATAGCTCAACGGGAAGTTCAGTCTCAGCTCTGATTGCAATCACTGTGTTCTTTTGCTTTACTCCGAAACGAGGACAGTACCAGCCACCTTCGCTGGCAACCTCGCCTCGTTCGACTGTTATGAGACATTCAACCTGCCCGTTCCTGAGCTTGATCGAGTTCCCTTCCCGCTCGACCGAGGCGGCAGGGTGCAAGTGGAGCATGCTTTCTACCAAATGTTTTCCCTTGCCGGTGATTGAATCTTCGACCTGAATCTGGCGCCGCGCGTCCGTGCACCGAATGCTTCGCCGGTGAACGATGCGATCGCCGATTAGTTTTCCATAACCGTCGAAACGTCCCGCGAAACGGCTCCCATGCCTGTCTCTAGTAAAAGAAACGTCTTTCGGATCAAAGCGCCGGGCGACGCGAAAGCTTCCCCAGCATTCGGCCTGATCCGCGCGATCTATTGTCACGGTATTGTGCGCCCGGGTGCTCCGCGCATATCGACGCATCTGACCCTGCTTGTACTCATACACTCCGCTGTCAACAATAAAAGGACGTTCCTGAAATGAAAGCTCGAAACTGAAAATATCGGCGTGCCCATGAGCCGGGAGGAAATCAGGCCCGATCGCACCCCCATCAATGATCAAATAAATGGAAGGGTTCTCATGGATAAAATATCCTGTCTCGTAAAATGAGTACAGTTTTCTTGCCTGGTGATGCAGAAGATCTTGGGCGTACTGTGCCAGTGACCGTGTGGATACTGCTATCTCATGTGTCGAATCGTTGAAAAGTGCGATGTGGCCGTCAGGATGCGTAACGGACACAAGAAAATCGGTCATTTGCTTAGCTGATTCCCTAAGTAAAGGTAAGTCAGGGTGTTCTTGAGGCAGGACATTAATGATGTCCAGGTAGCCCTTCAGCATAATGGCGTGATACATCGGGCTGCACTCAAAATATCCCCCATCCTTCAGCACCTGCACCGGGGTTTCGCGCTGGAATATTCTTAGTCCTCTCCTTAGCCATCGGTAGGCTTCACCCTGGCCTTCAAAATATCCTCCGGCGAAAATCAACGCCTTGGCATTTTCGAGCAAGTGATTGCCAGGCTGATGAAATTCAATGTTCCGGTAGAGATGTGATGCCTGTTGATAGATGCTTCTCAACAGTTCAGGTGTATCCAACCGCAGCTTACACCAGTTAACAACTCGCAAAGAGGTTGGATAAGGATGCCAACCGACGGTGTTTCCCAGGCGATTTGCGCGAACCCAGTCGGAGGATATCTCCAGTTGTTCCTCTCGGCTGAGAAGGTGAAGATAATCGAAGTAGTGGAGGTTAAACTGCCATAGAAGCGGCAGCCCCGGGGCTTTCCAGTTCGCGGGCCATCCCAGGTGTGCGTCGTAATTTAGAAATCGAAATCGCCCCTCTCTTAGTTCCTTTCCGCTGTTCCATGGATCGTGGTGCACAAACGGGACGGTAGACTTTAATGTGCCCTCTAACTTATCAGGCGGTTCAGGCAGCGCTGGCAGACCCACCTTTTTTTTAGACTGCGCTAATAACCGCCCGAGGATCTGGCCCGGCTTTAAGTGTCGGGTTGTATGAAAGTATCGAGCCGCCATTCCCAAGATATCAGGCGCTTGTTTCTTGACTAAGTACCTCACGATCTGTTGTGCAAAGTAATCGGCTCGCCATCCTGAAGGCCGCGCTGTGCCGCCAAGGTTGCTTGTGTGGAATTCACTATTTCTTCAAACGAGATGGGTATGGGCCCGTTGCCGGTGAGGTAAGCAGTTATGGCCCGCCATTCAGCCCTGTGCCCTTTGTCCCGGCGTAATCTAGCGACACGCTTGACGCTCCTGTTGCCGTCATGGATAACTAATTTGCGGAAGTCATCCAATCGTGCAGACAAGCCTCCACCGAAGACCTCCAGGGATTCTTTGCCCGAACTCTTATTACCGTTGGCTACATAGGTCACGGTTCCCAGAGACCCGTTAGCAAATTCCAGTGTAATGAGTAGATTGTCTCGCGAATAAAGTCCGCTATCCGGCAGAGCGTGAGCAATGATCGTCTGAGGCGTGCTGCCCGTCAGATAGATAAGCAAATCGATGAAATGACATGCTTCTCCCAATAGTCGGCCACCCTGGGCCGGGTCTTGGGTCCAATGATCGGGCGCAATAAAGCCCGCATTAACTCGGTAGTGCAGCATCAGCGGTTCTTGCACACGCTGCAGATGTTGCTTCATCTCAACCAAGAACGGCGCAAAACGGCGGTTAAAGCCCACCGCAAGAAATGGTGGCTGAATGGCGGATGAAGATCTACCATCCTCTGTAATAATGCTTTCGCGAACCCCCTGATAGGTGGATATGATCTCCTCTAACTCCTCTTCATTAAGACACAGCGGCTTTTCCACAAAGACATGTTTCCGCGCCTTCAATGCGGTAATGACTTGCTGCGCGTGGAGGTTATGGCGCGTGAGAATAGCAACGGTATTGATCGCGGGATCATTCAAAACCTCTTGCTCGTCTGTGGTGCAATAATCAAACCCATAGCGCTCCGCGGCAGACGATGCACTTAGCCCGCTGCCACTTACGATACCTATAAGTTTTACATCGTGCGCGGCCCTGATCGCCGGCAGCAATGTGGCCCGGGCGAAACTACCGGCGCCAATCATGCCCAACCTGACTTGCTTAAGGGGTGCAGACAGTTTGTTCTCTTCCCCATAGGAAGCCGTTCCATCAACCGAGCGCAGCACAACCTTCCGTTTCAGGTCGGGTGTCTCAGGGTATGTCAGCACTACACCGAGGAACGAATCACCAGTCTTACCCGTGATTAACTCATAAGCTTTCGGCGCGTTAAGAACTGGGAAACGGTGCGTGATCAGCGGCCCAACTTTAACCTTCCCCTCGGACAGCATTTGTACAAAGGCCTGCATATTGCGCTGCTCGGTCCAACGCACATAGGCGTAAGGGTAGTCGTGTCCCTTTTCCTCATACTCCGGGTCATAGCGGCCTGGCCCATAGGACCGGGAGATACGAAAATCCAGCTCTTTCTCAAAATAGACTTTGCGCGGGATACTCATTCCGACCGCGCCGACGGCGACGACAATGCCCTTATCACGGGCGATCTTCCCAGCCAGCTCGACCGGTTGATCGCTTTTGGTATCAGCGGCAATCAGCACAGCGTCCGCGCCATGTCCGGCAGACAGCCGATGACAAATACCAGATAGATCGTCCGGCTTGGTCGCGACAGCGTCAGCGCCTAACTGGAGGGCCAGCTCAGCGCGTTGCGGCTGGGTATCGATTCCCACAACGATGCAGCCTGCCGCTTTAAGCATTTGCGCTGTCAACTGCCCTAACAGACCAAACCCGATCACGGCCGCGACCTCGCCAAGTTTTACTTCCGCTAAGCGAATGCCTTGCAGGGCAATGGCTCCGACTGTTGTGAAAGATGCCGACTCAAAGTCCACGTCCTCTGGAATTTTGACCGCCAAGTTCTTCGGCACGGAAACCACTTCCGCGTGATTGGCATAACCCACGCCGGCACAGGCAACACGGTCGCCAACTTTAAACTCTGAGACCCCAGCGCCGACCTCAATCACGCTTCCCGCACAGGAGTAACCCAGTGGCACAGGCTTATCCAGACGATTCTGCACAGCCTCTAAAGTAGTCAAGACGCCTTCACGGCGGGCTTTTTCAACGGTCTGCCGCACTAAATCCGGGCGGGATCGAACATTTTGCAACAAATTCTTCTCCGCGAAATCCACCAACATCCGCTCCGTCCCGGCGGAGACGAGGCTCGCGCTGGTAAGAACCAGGATGCCTTGAGACTGCACAGCGGGAGTTGGCACGTTGCTGACGGTCAAGTCGCCGGTCTTGAAGGATTGAATGATCTGCTTCATAGAGTCTGTCGGGAAAACATTCGAAAACAGTTCGCCTTGTCCCTGAAAGGGACGAGTCGGGGTCGAATCTCGGCCGAAAAACCACTTCTCACGGTGCGACTCTTTCAGGGTCGTGCGAACTTCACGGCTTCCCCAGGGGCGTTGCCCCCGGCTACTAACTTCGTCCCTTTCAGGCACAAGACAAACTACTTCCGTTTTTTCCAACCAGCCCTGACAACAAGGGCGGCAGAAGACTTTTTACAGGGCTGGAGCCATATCGTGTGCGTCAATCAACGAACGCCTGCATCCAAAGTTCAAGCGTTAAGAATTGCCATATCTGATGGGACCAGTCTTCTCTGCCCTTTCGCTGCTCGTCAACCAGTTGACGCATGGCTTGAGGATTAAAGAGTCCTCGATTTCTAATTCTGCTTTCACTTAACAGATCATCAACCATTTCACGCAGATCATTAGCCAACCAATAGTCAATCGGAGTGGCAAATCCCGCCTTTTTTTGCTTCAAAACTTCTACCGGAAGCAACGGCCTCATCGCCTCTCGCAGGATATGTTTGCTCGTGTTGCCCCGGAGCTTTAGACCGGGCGGAACATTCCAAGCGACCCATTCCGCCAGCTCCCAATCGAGGAAAGGCACGCGCACTTCCACTGATGAAGCCATGCTCATCTTGTCGTTGTAGTTTAGATTCAGACTGACCATGAAGGCTTTCGTGTCAAGGTAGAGCATCTGGTTGAAAAAATCAGCGTCCTTTACGCGCGCAAAATAAGCGAGATGCTGGAGTCGTGGGTCACCCCCATTGATTCGTGAGCGTGCCGCGTCGCCGTACAGGCCTTGTTTCTGGGTCTCCGTCAAATAGACACTGTCCATGATGAAGCGATCTTGCGGGGCGAGTGAACCGCTCCTTGCCATTTTTTTTGCCAGGCGCACATAGCTCTTAAGCGAACTACCTCGAAAGGCAGGCAGGGCGGCTAACGCCGGCTCTACGAAATGCCCGCGCAATCCTGCGGGTATGCGGCGATAGCGTTCTGCCAGATAGTGAGCCTGGTACTTACGATACCCTCCGAAAAGTTCATCGCCGCCAACACCCGAAAGCAGCACTGTCACATCCTTGCGCGCCTCACGATTAACCAGATAGGCGGCGATGATAGCGGGGTCAGCAGTAGGCTCATCCATGTGCCAGATCAATTTGGGCAACAACTCAACTACATCCGGTTCAACCAGAATCTCCGTATGATTGCAGCCAAAGTGTTGTGCGGTGCGTTTTGCAACTTCAGTATCGTCCAGCGCTACCTCCCCCTTGCGGTATTTTTCGGGGAAGGCGACGGTGAACGTGCGAACCGGTTGGCTGGTATCTTGGGCCATGGCGGCCACGATGCTGCTGGAATCCAGCCCGGCGCTTAGGAAAGCTCCCAGTGGAACGTCACTAAGCATCTGCGCCCGAACGGAAGCGCGAAAACGCTCGCGCAGATCCCTTGCTAACTCTTCTTCGCTGGTCTTGAAGCTGTACCCAGCATCGGGAAAACGCAAATCCCAATACTGTTGGAGCTTCAATTCGCCGTCCTTGAAGATGGCATAGTGACCTGCCGGTAGTTTGTAAATTCCGTCAAACATCGTAAGCGGATCGGGAACCCACAGAAACGATAGATACTGTTGCAGCGCGGTGAAGTTTATCCGGCGCGGCATGCCGGGCACTTTGAACAGTGCTTTGGCTTCAGAGGCGAAAGCCAAGCGTGGGCCTTCATGACAGTAGTAGAGCGGCTTGACGCCAAAATGATCTCGCGCCAGAAACAGCTGTTGACGCTTCTCATCCAGAATGGCAAAGGCAAACATGCCCTTGAGGCGGCGTACGCAATTCTCGCCCTCCTGCATGTAAAGATAGAGCACCGCTTCCGTATCGCTGTTAGACCGAAAATGGAATCCCTTCTTTTCAAGCTCGCTACGAAGCTGCGGGTAATTATAGATCTCGCCGTTATAGACAATCGTGAGCAGGCCGTCCGGCGATTTCAGGGGCATGTGGCCGGCACGCGTCAGGTCCAGAATCGCAAGGCGGCGGGAACCCAACCCGACCCAAGAGTCATCTTGTAGGTGCGCCTCAAGCGTTCCGCGATCATCAGGCCCGCGATGCGTCTGCACATCGGTCATTCGGTCGAGCGTCTCTGCGTCGCCCCAATTAACTGCTCCGGCTATCCCGCACATGCTTCAATTTCCATGCCTATTCCACTACTAGGTAAAAGCTTTTCGTCTCTTCCTGTTTCTCCTAATGATCCGATCTCGCAACAGCCGACAGACCAGACCTGCATTTACTTGACCTTATTCTTTTCTTCAGCTGCTCGGGCAACGGCGGTTATGAATGAGAAGGTTTGCTGAGCACAACGATCCCATGAATAGAGCTGGGAGCGTTCGTAGCTCAATCTTGAATAGTGCTCGCGTAGAGAAGAATCCCCAATCAAAGATTCCAAAGCTCTGGCTATTTCATGGGGCTGCTCTGGGTCAAAATAGATGCCGGCACCGGCCAGAACTTCAGGCAACACGCTGCGATTGGAACACGCTATGGGCAACCCCGCCGCCATAGCGTCAACCAAAACGAGGCTAAAACTTTCGCAACTCGACGCAAAGATAAATGCGTCAGCCTCCTGATACTGCTTCACCAAATCGCCATTGGCGGCGGGCCCGCGATAGTGAATAAATTGGCCTTGAGGGTCGAATTTTCCGATCGCTTTTCTTAACCGTCGCAGCGCCGGCGGATATGACGGACCGACTAACTCAAGCTCCACGGCGATTCCCCTTGCCCGCAACTCGGCCACAGCTTCCACTACATGCCATTGATGCTTGTAGAGGTCCACGATGGACACGTATAGAAACCTGAAGGGTCGGGTCGCGGAGTAGGAAGAGGCGAACTGCTGGTTTCGAGGCGCGCGGCAAAAGCTGGGATTGATGCCGTGTGGAATAACGACGTGCTTTCCTGATGGGCCTAAGCGGCGTTCGACAATCTGTCGCGTCGTGTTAGTAAGAAAAATAACTCCGGCCGCCCGGCGAAAAGTTGAATGCTGAGTCTTTTTCAGAATCTTGAGTCTCAGATTTACCCGCGAAAAACGATAGCGCTGTCTTTCATGGCTCTCAAAAAGAAGCTGGTTTTGAGCCATGGTTATAAAGGGCCTGAAGCTGCCGGTGTAACTTCCTCCGGCGTACGCAATTCTCGCCCTCCTGCATGTAAAGATAGAGCACCGCTTCCGTATCGCTGTTAGACCGAAAATGGAATCCCTTCTTTTCAAGCTCGCTACGAAGCTGCGGGTAATTATAGATCTCGCCGTTATAGACAATCGTGAGCAGGCCGTCCGGCGATTTCAGGGGCATGTGGCCGGCACGCGTCAGGTCCAGAATCGCAAGGCGGCGGGAACCCAACCCGACCCAAGAGTCATCTTGTAGGTGCGCCTCAAGCGTTCCGCGATCATCAGGCCCGCGATGCGTCTGCACATCGGTCATTCGGTCGAGCGTCTCTGCGTCGCCCCAATTAACTGCTCCGGCTATCCCGCACATGCTTCAATTTCCATGCCTATTCCACTACTAGGTAAAAGCTTTTCGTCTCTTCCTGTTTCTCCTAATGATCCGATCTCGCAACAGCCGACAGACCAGACCTGCATTTACTTGACCTTATTCTTTTCTTCAGCTGCTCGGGCAACGGCGGTTATGAATGAGAAGGTTTGCTGAGCACAACGATCCCATGAATAGAGCTGGGAGCGTTCGTAGCTCAATCTTGAATAGTGCTCGCGTAGAGAAGAATCCCCAATCAAAGATTCCAAAGCTCTGGCTATTTCATGGGGCTGCTCTGGGTCAAAATAGATGCCGGCACCGGCCAGAACTTCAGGCAACACGCTGCGATTGGAACACGCTATGGGCAACCCCGCCGCCATAGCGTCAACCAAAACGAGGCTAAAACTTTCGCAACTCGACGCAAAGATAAATGCGTCAGCCTCCTGATACTGCTTCACCAAATCGCCATTGGCGGCGGGCCCGCGATAGTGAATAAATTGGCCTTGAGGGTCGAATTTTCCGATCGCTTTTCTTAACCGTCGCAGCGCCGGCGGATATGACGGACCGACTAACTCAAGCTCCACGGCGATTCCCCTTGCCCGCAACTCGGCCACAGCTTCCACTACATGCCATTGATGCTTGTAGAGGTCCACGATGGACACGTATAGAAACCTGAAGGGTCGGGTCGCGGAGTAGGAAGAGGCGAACTGCTGGTTTCGAGGCGCGCGGCAAAAGCTGGGATTGATGCCGTGTGGAATAACGACGTGCTTTCCTGATGGGCCTAAGCGGCGTTCGACAATCTGTCGCGTCGTGTTAGTAAGAAAAATAACTCCGGCCGCCCGGCGAAAAGTTGAATGCTGAGTCTTTTTCAGAATCTTGAGTCTCAGATTTACCCGCGAAAAACGATAGCGCTGTCTTTCATGGCTCTCAAAAAGAAGCTGGTTTTGAGCCATGGTTATAAAGGGCCTGAAGCTGCCGGTGTAACTTCCTCCGGGCACAAACAGAACATCGCAACTCTCTTTCGCGAGTACTGTTAACTTAGTTCGTTGCCAGGCCAGGCGTCTGAGCAATGGCCCATCCAGCTCTCTCTCATGCTGAAGATGCAGCCATGAGTGTCTGGGCAAACAGTTAAGCGTGTCTTTGCCTCCCCAAACGGTTACCTTGGCGATGCCTTCGCTTCTGATCTCCGCGGCCTTTAGCAGCTCAGCAAGATGCGTGACACCGCCGCCGGCCCGAATGTTTGAAGCATCGACGCCGACCCGTAAACTATCTGAGTTCATTGAGTAAGGCGTAAGAGAATCGCCTCTATGTTCGCGGGTAAGCTTGCCGGAGAAATGAGCTCTGTTATTCACGCGCGCATAATGAAGTCGATGGTTTTTCAAGAATGACTAACATCAGAATGCGAAATGTTGCTAAGCCGGGAATGGTGTTGACCGCTCTTTCATAAAGCCATCCAAATAAGTAGGTGAGCCCTAAGAACCTTAGATACTCCGGTCGGCCCTCGATCAACCTGATTTCCCTCACGACCAGGCCAGTCTTTCCGGCGCAGGTGAAAATATCTCTTGGCGTATTCAATTTGTACTGGGTTGGAAAGGTATCAACACTCTTCCGTCCGCGTAATCGATTCACGAATTGATGGAACTTCAGCGGAGTTCGTCTGGCTATCAGAGGCATATAGTGCCGTTTGTTTGGCGTCTTCGCAAGAAGACACCGCCAGGCTTCATCCTCTAGCTATCTCCTTGAACACCTGTTCAGAGCGTTCCAAGTGCTCCAGTACGTTATCGGCTATGACCACATCGAATTCCCCGTCCTTGTAAGGAATGGATTCGCCGAATCCAACTTTGCCCTCGTCCAGATACGGATTGGCTTGAACCCTCTCATCAGGATCGACTCCGCACACTCGCGCCGCTAGACCACGAAAATTCATCTGCGGTACAACGCCCGCTCCGGCCCCTAGATCTAATAGATGATCTTCCTTTTTCAGTATCTCGCTTATTTGTGTGCGAAAGAGGCTGTCGTCCCAGTTGTCTCTAAACTGTGAATACAACTTACGATCAATCCAGGCTACCATTCGGCCCATGCTTGACCCTTCGAACGTCGCCTCGCAGCAATTCTTACTCTGTTACAGATTTGATTCTGTTCAAGAGCAACGAATTCAGTCGAAAATTGCGAGGGATTTACTTCTCGTGGATGATATTTCTCCCAGAAGGGCTCAGTATTTCGCGCTAATGCTTTAGGATCGATGCGCGCACGTGTCTGTCCAGGAACCGTGCCTGCGGCTGATCTATCTCGGAGTTTTCAACATCGCCTTCACGCCGGCGCACCGCTTGATGAAAGCTAATAATCCTGGAGTAGGCCTTTCCGGGAGTGTAGTCTTCGACCACGCGTTGGCGGGCCTTCTGGCCCATGGCGAGCGCGACTTCAGGCCTTTTGATCAAGAACTCCATTCTTTCCGCTAACTCTTCTTCTTCCCCGTTCGCGACCAGAAACCCGTCTTGCCCGTCTCTTATCAGAGACTCCGGTCCGCCACATCGTGTCGCCACCACGGGCAACCCACAAGCCATCGCTTCGAGGACCACGATTCCTTGACCCTCTTCTTGCGAGGGTAGCACGCTAAATAAAGATGACTGATAGAAACGCGGAAGTTCCGCCGAAGGTAAGTATCCCAGGAAATCAACCCATTGTTCCAAGGCGAGTCTTCGCACCAATTCCTGGAGCAGCGGGCCGGGCTTTTCTCCTGCCAACTTCAGAAAGCATTCAATTCCTTTTTCACGTACGCGCCGAAGAGCTGCGAGCAATAATGTCACTTGTTTTCGCGGGTCGTTGACCCGGCCAACATAGCAGATGGTGGTGTGTTGCTTACTGATCGTAGCGTCGGGCTTAAAGACATCCGTGTCAACCGGAATAGCAATACAATCCTCCTTTTCGATCTTGAGATCATATCTATTCTTCAAAAGCTGGCGCGTATATTCACTGACGACAAAAATCTTGGAGGCGTCCCGGAGCGTTTCCGTTTCCAACTTTCGTATGAAATGATATTGCACATCCAGCCATCGTTTTCTGAGAAATCCCGATCCTCGGTAAAACTCGGCCCCATCTGCCTCTCGGGTGGAAGCTACCCAAAGCGCATAGGGAGTTTTCGACCCCGCGGCCGGGAACCCGTGAGCTACTCCGCCTCCAATCACCTGAACTGAATCCGACCAACCCAACAGCTCACCCCAGGTTTCATTATGCGTATATCGACTGAACTCTATAGCTGGAAAAGGGGAGCGTATAGCATAAAAAGGAAAGCCTTCAACGTGGTCTACACATACCTTCTCGCCTCTTTTGACGAAACCTCTTGTTGTTCCGTTTAGATCTCCGGAATTAGCGTAAGCTAGCCGAATTTCAAATTCGCTCTCTGATTGCAGATGTTTGCAGAACCCCATGGTCTGTGTGTAAACCCCTCCGCCCCATTGCGGAGGAAGGGTGATTACGAGAATCTTATGCATGCGCGTTTCTGCCCTGGAGAAGGACTGTTCGGATTCTTAACGCCTGTAGAGACAATACTGGCTAAGGAGCAGCAAAGGGACATAACGGATAAGATTGATAAAAATGGAATTGAATGAGCTATCAATAACTATTAGCGAAGACGAAAGACCCAGCAGCATTATGAGACCTCCGCTGCCCGCCAGCCAAAACCGCCGATAGACGATTTGCTGGGTGATCCCAACCAGGAAGAACCCTAAGAAAACCAGCCACGCACCGCCACCGAAATAGAGGTAGCCAATAGGACTCATGGCGATTGAAGTGATCACGGTGTCCTGTTCCATCACTTCGTTTGCAAACCAGAGTCCAATGTTTTGCAGCGGTTTTGTTGGCAGCAGCACTCTGGGGACAACTGCGTGAAGGGGAACAAGCAGCAAATTGTTCAAGAACTCCGGAGCGTTATTAGGGAGGCCTGATTCGTCCATGTACTGAATCGAGCGCGCCGTTTCAGCTGTAGAGTTCAATCGGCTAACGAAATTTAAAAAGTACAGGCTCGGTTCGTTGACTACTCTATTCTCCGCCCCCTGAGCGCCCCTCAGTTGACTCACCATAACCGAGCCAATGTTGACCACATTTCGGTTTTGAAAGGTCGGATCTGAATATCGCACGACCCTGTAAGGCTCAATTACAATATAGGCCAGCGCGATCAATCCAAGTGAAGCGATAACGACTTTTTTGGGCAGGTGCCCTTTGATTGCGTAGTAGCACAGGCCAACTAAGAGCAGCGGCATGATTACCTGCCCCTTGAAGCCCGAGAGAAAGCCGAAGAGCACTTCCAAGGCCAATATTCCGATCAGCAATATCTTACGCGTCAGGTTGTTTTTGGGCTGGGAGAATAAGGAGAGGGCGCAGCCAATTAACGCTACTCTTCCGAGGCTGACCGCAAGCTCCATGTATTCTCGATAGTTCGCCAAACCATAAAGCTGCTCCATCTCGCTGTTGTAGCCATAAACACCGAGTGAGACTTGAAGCAGACGTGAGGAAAAACTCAGGAAGAGGCACAGCGCGATAAACTCCCACCGCAACTCAAAGCTCGAACGAAGCGCTCGTTTTAAAAAGGGGAGCCGCCACATCTTAGCGGCGATCCTCTTTCCTATGCCCACGCGGTATCCCTGCCACATGGCGAATGCCGCCAGCAGGACATAAAGCATCGCATGGGCCATCCATTCGTAGGCTGTATAACCAAGGAGCATCTCAGGATAGTCCTGGTCCGGGAGCAGCCACAAAATGTTCGTTACTCCGAACGCTATGGCGAAGGTCGCAATTGAGGCGAGCACAACGGGACTAAGTAACGCGCGATCTTTCTGCGTAGCCATAAACTCGCGCACCTCGTAGCTGAGGTAGCCCAGCAGAATCAGTGTTAAGAGGACGAGACGCGCCTTGTCAGTCAGGATATCATTGAGCTCGACCGTAGCGACGATTGCAACCAGGAATAGGACGTAAACAATTCCTCTTCTTCGCACAGCTAGACCCTTTCCAATTCCCGGTGCACTAAGTAAGAAACTTCCGGCATGAGAAACCCTTTCCCTCCACCGAAGACCGTCCTCAAAAGCACTTCCATCCGTTTCTCGTATGTGTGCTCAAGATGAGAGCGTTTCTGTGCACGGCGCGCGATCTCGGTTCGCTCACGTTCGAGCGGCAGATAGTATTCGATCTTATTCTTCAGGTCCTTCATGCTCGAGAACGTGACCAGTTCTTCATCCTCACGGAAAAGCTGCTCGATGCCCGGACGCCAGTCAATCAATTGAAACCCCCCAGCTCCCGCAATCTCAAAAGCTCGTGCATTGACGCCCCATACTTCAGCAGGGTGAAGGTTGTTGACGACGATCTTCGCCGCGCGAAAGGCTTTCGACTTCTCCTCGTTAGCGACATACTTCTTCTGAAGCATCGGCGCAATCAAACGGACGTCCATCCACAGCGGCGGCGGACTTCCCCAGATTTTGACTTCATACCCATTGAGTTGACTAAAAAACGCGCCCCTGTATGGATACAAATTTCCGGCCGTGGCGATCTCGCAACCATAGGTCTCCCAATCACGGGGCGATAACTCGCAAGGTTTATGGTAACGCGGGTTGCAACATTCCGGCAGATAATAGATGGGTGTACTGAGAGTCTGATTTAGCCTGTAAACTATGTAGGGGTCCTTAAAAAAGAGCGCGTCGTAATCGGAATTCAGAAAAAAAGTTCTGTGAAAATTTGCCATCGCGTCTGGAAACCACAACACGACTGGAGACCTTATCTCTTTCCTTAACGATCGCATCTGCGCGGGGCGCAAAAAGTCATGGCAAACGATAGTGAGGTCGATCGCCTGCCTTCTTGCCACGCTTAGCAGCTGTCTTGTCTCACTCCGTTGCGCTATTTGAGACTGCTTTGCCAGTTCGTAAACAGTACTCTTGACTTGCGTCCATCTCTTGCTAAGCACGCTGCCCTTTGTCTTGTATTTAACGCCAGACTCGAAACGCACAACTTCGTGTCCCATCGCTTCGAGAGTCTCGGCGATGTGCAGCGCGAACGCGTCCGCATAGAACTTACCGATAATTAGTAGATTCATTTACTTGAGCGTTCACTAGCTGCCTCCCAGTGGCTTTGGAAGCGGATTACCTTAGTCTTGGGCAATGAACATTTCTCGGTTGATTGCCACATAGTTCTCTCGAACTCCCGAGTTTTCTGGCTTGGCCGCCAGGGTTAATCCCTTTTGCGGAGAGCGTCCGAAGACGCGATAAAGACTGCAGGTCCGCTCGTTAATTTGATATTCGAGCTCTAGCAAAAATTGAAGGAGCTTACTTCCGACGTGGGTAGTCGGCATCAATACTGCCGAGCCATAATTAAGCATGTTTAGTAAACGTGGAAATGCCTCAAACATCCCGGGCCGATCACGCTTCCAGATTACTTTGTAGCCCGCGAGCGTAAGTAATCTTTCAATGGTCACTTCCGAATAGCTTCTGACGTGCGTTACTTCCAGATCATGCTTGTAAGGAATCGAAAGAAATAAACGACCTTCACCCTTGAGAACCGATCGAGCATGTTTTAAGGCGGCAAAGTCTTCTGGCAAGTGCTCGAGCACGTCGCACATTACGACCAGATCGTACTTTGTATTGATCTGCTTCCAGGTTTCAGCACGACACACATCGCCAATGTAAGTGCTTTGACTCCAGTTGTGATGTCCCAGGTCCAATAGATCCACAGCGTATCCAAAACCTGTCAGCCAATTGAAATCTCGACCCCCTGCTGCCCCGACAATCAAGATATGACTATTCTCCGGCTTGATCCCCGAGCCTCGACAAAAGCCGATAATCGTCCGACCTACAGAATAAGAAAAGGGAAAGGCGCAGATGGTCGCGTGATAAGGTTCTTTCACGTGGTCCCATCGGGGGAGAATTGCCCTTACAGTCTCTTCTTTGATCTTTTGCAACTTCTTCATCAGGTGAACTGGGATCTCACGATTGTCCAGCAGTAACCGGAATCAACAATCGAGGATTAATCTGCCAGAACGACAGGGGATGACCGGCGGGAATGGCCCATACATCTCCAAAGAAAATAGCATTGGATCAGCATCATCGTGGTGTAGGCGGTAAAAGACACCCAAGCCGCCCCCCAGGCGCCAAACCGCTGCAGTGTCAGCCCAAGACCAACAATCGTGATAGCGGCACCAGCAATCGCTCCGTAAGTCGCGTACATTGGCTTGCCCATGCCCCTCAAGATATCTGCCAACATCATTCCTATACCGAGGAAAACCGCTGCAGGCGCCAAAATCCGCAAGAGTTGCGCCGTCTGAACGTATTCTGGTCCGTAAAGAATCGTCGTCAGCCAGGGGGCCACAATCGTTATTGATAATCCAGCCGGCAATAACAATAAGGTGCTCCAAGCGAAAGCAAATCTTACATGACGTCGCTGCTCGGCGGGATCATTACTCGCGCGTGAGATCTTACTAAAACCGATTGAACCAACTGCGACGGGGATCACGAGGAGGATACCCGACAATGTCACCGCAGCAACGTATTGCCCCAGATCAGATGGCAGCACCCAAAGAGAGAGCAACAACTGATCCAACTGCTGATTGACCGTAAAGGCAAGGCCGCTTAGGTAGGTGGCAAAGCCATATTTGATGATCAGTTTGAGTGGCGCTGTCCCTTCACCCTCATTTCGTCTTTCAAGACGGCCAAGCTTTGAGTAGAGATAGGCGCCGAGAATAATGAGAATGGCTATTTGAACCACCATGAGAGACAGGACCGTCAGGCTGGCAGACACTGCTAATCCAATTACAGCTAACGTCCAAGCTCCGCTGCGGAAGACGCGGGCCATATTCCAGCGGGTAAAATCCCCACTTCCCTGATAAATCGGAAATAAAAAGCCTGCATAAATTGTTAAGGGTATATAAAGCGCGCAGATGACTCGAACCCATCTCTGATTGGGAAATTGATCGCCTAAGATCCATTGGGAGACTACCCAATAAATAAACATTGCCGGGACTGCAACGAACAGCGTGAATCTGAAGGCCAATCGCTGCAAGCGTTCCGGCGTGGCCCACCCAACTCCCACTGCATAGACGAAAGCATGGTGAAGTCCCAAGCTAATTAACATGCCGATAACTGCAGGCCACAGCATTGCTGCGGCTAACTGTCCTCGACCGGTTGGTCCTAGCCACCTCGCCAGGAGAACCCCACTCACAAAGCCCAAGCCATTTAGAAGCACCTCGATCCAAATGTTGTGAGCGTAGTCGCGAAACCCTATGAGCTTTAGACGTATGGTGTCCGTCCAGACCGGAGTCTCCAACACGCGCATCAATACTTCAGCTCTCATTTACGGGCACACGCCAGCAGGTTCTGACTAAACAGTGCGTTCCTACCCGTATCACCCGTTTCCGCCATAACGAAGATACGAAGCACAGCACGGGCGCCTTTCCAGATAAGCCATCGGATCATGCTTTTAATACCATGAACCACAGGCTCGTCTTCGAAACACTCGATCGCTCGAAAACCCGCCGCCCTGGCGAGTTGTTCCATGCTTTCGCGTGTAAACGCTTGCTCATGAACCAGAGGCGCGTATCTACATGGCACTCTACGAAGGGTCAGATCGGAGTATCTTATTCGGGCTCCAAAAACACCCTCAGCATTTGGAGCGTGCGC
>MWWB01000059.1_pt1 | contig 20516 bp, 17 predicted proteins | sample 1047291 | NCBI WGS metagenome assembly MWWB01 (sample SAMN06349976, study PRJNA376086) | soil metagenome | isolation source: MS4-1 sample Antarctic (ecotone) soil | place: Antarctica | reverse complement strand
GTTGTTATCACTACAGGATTGTCACCATACTCAATGTCGGGCCCATTTAGGCCATTAGGCCAGTATATGCCGGCAAATTTGGTTTACCGCGCATTAACATCGAAAAAATTGAGCTGCTGGTACGGGTGGGGTAATTCCGGTTTTCCTGGCGACCAGATATGTCAAAGCTAAGGTTAATATTTTTTGAAATCCTTCCATCAACATTACTTCTGAAATTGGCTTGCGAATAATTTGTTGCACTATTTTTGTAAATGCCATCCTGAAAATTGGCTCCTACTGATATAAGATATTGAAAACAGGAAATTATGGCAAAAGCCCTGGTATTTATACGCCTGGGATCAGCAATCATATGATGCAAATCACGAACCATTGCTTATTGAAGGGAAAAAAGGTTTTTCAGATCCCCAGCTCACCCAAAGTATGTCAGATGCAAACCGCGTTACTCTTAATGGTTTGATTAATTATGAACGTCGGTTGGGTGATCATAATCTTAGGTTTTTATTAGGTTCTGAGCGAAGTTTAGGAAAGTCTATGAACTTTTCGGCCTTTAGAAAATACTTTGTTTCTACCGCTATTGATGAGTTATTCGCGGGGGGTGAGCTTGAAAAAAATAATAATGGATCCGCATCAGAAACGGCCCGGTTGAATTATTTCGGACGGGTAAATTATGATTACCTGGAGAAGTATTTATTTGAATTTGTTTGGAGATATGACGGTTCTTATATATTTCCCAAAGATAAAAGATTTGGGTTTTTTCCTGGAGTTTCATTAGGTTGGAAAGCTTCCGGAGAAGACTTTTGGAGAGACAATTTATCCTTTATCAACTATTTCAAAATTCGTGGATCCTGGGGACAAACCGGTAACGACCGGATTGAGGCCTTCCAATACCTCTCAAGTTATGGATATAACAGTTCTGCAACCGCAAGATATATTTCAAATATGACGGAAGAAGAAAAGATCCTGACTGAACTGCGTATCCCAAATCCAAATGTTACATGGGAGGTAGCCAATCAATCAAATATTGGTTTTGATGGTGAGATGTTTGGTGGGAAACTGAAATTTTCGGGAGATTATTTTTATAACCTGCGTACAAACATCTTGTGGCAGCGCAATGCCTCTGTTCCCGGATCTACTGGTTTAACACTGCCTCGTGAGAATATAGGCAAGGTAGCTAATCAGGGTGTTGAGTTACAGGTTGGTTATAAAAACAAGTCAGGGGCGTTAAATTACGAGGTTTCGGTTAATGGAGGTTATCAAAAAAATAAAATAAAGTTTTGGGATGAAACACCTGGTGTTCCCGAGTACCAGCGGTCTACAGGCTATCCCATGAATTCGCTGTTGTATTATAAAGCAATAGGTGTTTTTAAAGATAAGAAAGAAGTTGACGATTATCCTCATTTGGCCAATGCAAGACCGGGTGATATCATTTTTGAGGATGTAAACAGTGATGGTAAAATCAACGGGTTAGACAGGCAAAGGGTTTATAAAACGGATTTACCTACTTTCATAGGTGGGCTCAACATTGACCTGGCTTACAAGAATTTTTATGCTGCTGTTTTCTTTCAAGGAGCTACAGGTGCCCTTCGAAATAATTACTATGAATTTTCTGGAGAATCCGGCAATTTCCTTGCTGAAGATGTTTCCGGTCGCTGGACACAAACTAATGTGAATGCAACAAAACCGCGAACCTGGAACCGGTATGGTGAATATTGGCGCAATGGCGGAAATAACACGTACTGGCTTCAGAAAAGTGACTATATAAGACTGAAAAACATTGAACTTGGTTATACTTTACCATCCGCTCTATTGAACAAATTGCATATGAGCGGCCTGAGAATATATGTAAGCGGGCTTAACATACTTACTTTAGATAAGCTTAAAGATTATGACCCGGAAACTACATCAGCTATAGCCTACCCGCTTAATAAAGTTTACAATGCTGGATTTAATTTAAATTTCTAAAATCGGCAAAAATGAAAAAGAATATATATTTATTTAAATTTTTACTGCTATCTGTTTTCTTAATTTCTTCCTGCAAGAAGGATTTCCTTGATACCAGACCCTTGGGTGAATTTTCGGAAACGGCTGTGTGGTCGGATCCGGCATTGGTCGAAACCTTTATCAACCAGATTTACTTTAGATTAGATGAGCCTTTTACAAATGGGAGGTTAAAGTCGAATATTGTTGATGAGGCCCATTACCGTGGAAACGGCCCTTCAAAGAATTTTAATAACGGACTGCTAACAGCTGATGAAATTCCAGGGTGGAGCACTCCTTCAAGATTTAGAACCTGGGATGATCTTTATAAAAGCATTAGATACTGCAATCTGTTTTTTGAAAAAGTTGACCTTGTGCCTTATAGCAAAACGTTGATCGATGGAAAAACAACAAAGGAGAGAGCAACAGGAGAAGTACATTTTTTAAGAGCGTACATTTATCATCTACTTACCAGTGTTTACGGTGGCGTGCCACTAATAAAAGAAAGTTATGGGCTAACGGATGATTTCAGTATTGCAAGAAATTCTTATTCTGACTGCGTAAGTTTTATGGTCGAAGAATGTGATAAAGCAGTGAGTTTATTACCTTCTGTTCACAGTGGAAGCAATAAAGGAAAGGCTACCAGGGGCGCTGCGCTGGCCTTAAAGTCAAGAGTACTTCTTTATGCTGCAAGTGATTTATATAATACAAGTGTATTTCCTCAATTTCCCCAACCGGAACTAATAGGGTATAAAGATGGAAATACAACTGCCCGGTGGCAAGCCGCTAAAGATGCAGCCAAAGCAGTAATAAATTCAGGTATGTACAAACTGTATAAACCAGATCCTGCTCCTACTGATTCAGTTGCACAAAACATAGTGGAGCTATTTACATTAAAGGAAACACCAGAAGACATTTTTGTAAAATATTTTACCCCTGTATTAACTCCAATGATAGGATTGGTAAGTGGTCCTAATGGGTGGCATAATTGGGGAACGAATGCGCCTTTACAAGATGCGGTAGATGATTACGAAATGGCCGACGGAACCCGGTTTGATTGGAAAAATCCAGTACATGCAGCAGCACCTTATAAAAACAGGGATCCTCGTTTTTATGCTAATATTCTGTATGAAGGGGCTAAATGGAGGCCTCGCCCTGCAGATGTTGCAGGAACTGACCCTTACAGTGTTATACAGGTTGGTACTTTTGAAAAATGGGATAATACTTTGAATAAAATGATGGAAGTGCCGGGATTAGATACGAGAAAAAGTCCAATAGAAGACTGGAACGGTGGTTATACCGGCTATTACATGCGTAAATTTATCGATCCTAAAGTGGATGCACAATACTTCTACCAGGATGTTCCATGGCGTTGGATAAGGTATGGCGAAATATTGCTTAACTATGCGGAGGCTTGCATTGAACTGGGCGAGTATGCAGAAGCACGCACTTACATTAATATGATAAGAAAAAGAGCAGGGATGCCTCCCGTTACAGAATCTGGAACTGCTTTACGTGATCGTTACAGGAATGAGAGAAGGGTGGAGATGATGTTCGAAGAACAACGTTTTTTCGATGTTCGCAGATGGGTGATAGGGCCAAAGGCATATCACCCCGTTAGTCGTGCCAATGTTGTTTATAAACTTAATCCTGATCGTACCACATCTACAGTTCCAAAAATTACATCCGAAGTATTTGAAACCTGGAAATGGGATAACAAAGCCTATTTCTTTCCAATTTTGCGCAACGAACTGAACAAAAACAAGTTACTGGTACAAAACCCTGGGTATTGAGTGGCACGAACAATGATTAGTTTCTTTATTTATTTGAAGGTTGAAGCTGTTTAAATGATGGTTGTGGGCATATCGATTATAATCTATTTAATAGTGCTTCAATCATTTCACACAGGTTTATCTTTGCAAAAAATATTTTATGCCATCATTTGATATTACCAGCAAAGTTGATCTGCAGACCCTGGACAATGCAATCAATATTGTGAAAAAGGAAATTCAAAACCGTTTCGATTTCAAAGACAGCCATGTGGTAATTGACTTAAATAAAAAGGATTATACAATGAATGTTGAAGCGGACAGCGAAATGAAAATTGATCAGATTACAGATGTAATGATTAGCCGCAGCATGAAACAGGGGATTCCTGCAGAGGCTTTTGATTTTAGTAAAGAGCCTTACCAGAGCGGTAAAGTTGTAAAAAAAGATGTTGTTGTTAGGAATGGTATTAAACAGGAGGACGCCAAAAAGATTGTAAAAGCCATAAAAGACAGCGGCCTTAAAGCACAGGCACAAATTATGGATGATGTGATTAGGGTAACGGCAAAAAAAATTGACGACCTGCAGGAAGTTATTGCAAAATGCAAGACCGGAAACTTTGGAATTCCCCTCCAGTATGTAAATATGAAATCTTAAGAAGGTGCAAATATGCGTGAGAAGATTTGCATTTATTTTGGAGGAGAAAGGAGTAAAGCTTAATTTCGCCCCTCGAAAATAAAAAATGATGTCGAACTTATATTCACCTGACATCCGACTTATAAATAAATTATTATGAAACAAGGTCTTCATCCCGAGAATTATCGTTTAGTTGTTTTTAGAGATATGAGTAATGGTCAAAGTTTTTTGAGCCGCTCTACTGCAAATTCTAAAGAAACTGTAAAGTGGGAAGATGGTAACGAATACCCCGTAATTAAATTAGAGATTTCTAATACTTCGCACCCTTTTTATACCGGTAAAAACATGTTAGTGGATACAGCAGGTCGTATAGATAAATTTAAAAAGCGTTACGAAAAGAAACAGTAGTTTTTCTTTTTGTATGAATATATCTAACCCCTCTTTTTCGAGGGGTTTTGTTTTTTCCAACATTCTCAATTAGTCGTGGCTCAATTCTATCAGCTAATGGTCCACCTTTTTCTTATTAATTTTCTACGCATAATCGGATTAGAATTGGCGTTTATATTTACAATTTCAAACTTTAACTATGGCAAAAGCAAACACACCAGCCGCAGTTGCAGACGAAGTAATTATAAGTAAGATTTATTTTATTAGAGGACAAAAGGTAATGTTGGATAAAGATTTAGCCGAACTGTATGATGTAACCACAGGAAATTTAAACAAGGCCGTAAAAAGAAACCCAAAGCGCTTCCCTGATGATTTTATGTTTCAACTTACCGAAGAGGAGTTCAGGAATTTGATATTCCAAAATGGAACATCAAACCGGGGCGGCACAAGAAAAATGCCTAATGTTTTTACAGAGCAAGGCGTCGCTATGCTCTCCGGTGTTTTGAATAGTGACAGAGCTATAGAAGTAAATATCCGCATAATACGAATATTTACAAAGCTTCGTGAAATGCTTCTTACACATAAAGACATCTTATTAAAGCTGGAAAAGTTTGAAAAACAGGTAACGCAAAACTCTGAAGATATAGAGCGAATATTTACAGCACTTAAGCAGTTATTAAATCCACAGGAACAAACAAACAGAAAGCGAATAGGCTTTAAACACTACGACAAAGAAAATGAAGACTAATCATTAACGGCAGCAAGACTTTGGATCTTGCTGCATAGGTGGACACTTCACCGTTCCATAACTGCAAAAAACGCAGCAATCTCCCTGCTTTGGTTTTAATCTTGTTTTACAATTCTCACAAACATAAAAAAACAGGCAGGCATCACCTGGCATTATTTCCGTCTTTTGATAGCCGCATGAAGGGCATGTTATAGTTGAGTGAGGGACAATAGTTTTCTCCATTATTGCAAAATATATCTTATTGCCAGCCCTCCAAATTGAGGCATTAACGATCCATTACCTACAAGGCTATAGCTCGGTTGCCAATCTAAACTAAGGTTTATTGGTGTGTTTTTTATTTTATAGTCAAGGCCAATTACTCCATCAATTCCAAGGTCTGCAGATTTACGATAAAATCCAACATGTACACCCGGCCCAACATACCATGCTAATCCATCAACGCCCGGAATATTATAAAAATGAAATTCATATAAACCAACTAACCTTATACCCCGTGAAAAAAACATGGACTGTGCTTCAATTGCTTTTGTAGTAGCAACAAACTGTTTATAAGAAACTGCAACACCTGCTGAAATTTTCGCACCTAAAGCCGTTTGATATTCCGGCCCGCCGGCTGCTGTAGGGGATGTAGTTTCCTGTGCATAGCAACCGGTTGTAAATAGAATGGACATAGCCAGCAAAATTCTTTTCATTATAATTGAGTATTAATGGGTTAGTAATCCTTAGCGCAGTTCAAAGATTGTACGCAAGCAGGTAAATGAAAGGTTAAAATTACCTCTCCGCAATCATAATTATTACCTTTGCCGCTCTTTATGAAAGTAAGAACACTAAAAAAAGATAAGGTTAACATTATTACGCTTGGCTGCAGTAAGAATTTGGTTGACAGCGAAGTGCTGAGTGGCCAATTAAAGGCCAGTGAGATTGATGTTGTTCATGAAAGTGCGAAGAGAGATCACAATATTGTAATTGTAAATACATGCGGCTTTATTGATAAGGCAAAACAGGAAAGTATTGATACAATTCTTAACCAGGTAGAACTAAAAAAAAGAGGGAAGCTTGATAAGGTTTATGTTACCGGTTGTCTGAGCGAACGATATAAACAAAATCTTGAAGACGAGATACCTGAGGTAGATGCATTTTTTGGAACAATGGAAATGCCTCAAATTCTTAAGAGGTTTGATATTGATTATAAAGCCGAATTAGTAGGCGAGCGGTTGTTAAGTACTCCATCTCATTATGCATATCTTAAAATAAGCGAAGGTTGTAATCGTACCTGTTCATTTTGTGCTATACCCTTAATGCGTGGCAAACATGTTAGCAAGCCAATAGAACACCTGGTGGCCGAAGCTGAGGGATTGGTAAAACGTGGTGTAAAAGAAGTAATGCTGATTGCACAGGAACTTACTTATTATGGGTTAGACCTGTACAGGCAGAGAGAACTACCGAGACTTTTGCATGCACTTGCAGATGTAAAAGGTTTGGAATGGATCCGTTTGCATTATGCGTACCCAAGTAAGTTCCCAATGGAAATACTCAAGGTTATAAGAGAACGTGATAACATCTGCAAATACCTTGATATGCCTTTGCAACATGCAAGTAATAATATGCTAAAAGCTATGCGCCGTCAAATAACCCGCGAAGAAATGACGGAGCTTGTATACAACATTCGTGAACGGGTGCCAGGCATTTGTTTACGTACGACGCTGATAACAGGTTTTCCCGGCGAGACTTTAGAGGATGTAGAAGAACTGAAAGGCTTTCTGCAGGAAACAAAGTTTGACAGGGTTGGGATTTTCACCTATAGCCATGAAGAAAATACAGGCGCTTACGATTTTGAAGATAATATCCCTGATGAAGAGAAAGAACGCAGGGCACAGGATATAATGGAAGTGCAACAGGAAATAAGTTTCGAAAAGAACCAGGAAAAAGTAGGCAAATCGTTTAAAGTAATTGTTGATAAAAGAGAGGCCGGGCGATACCTGGGGCGAACTGAATTTGATAGTGTTGAAGTAGATAATGAAGTTGTAATTAATACCAGGAAGCGTTTACCCATCGGTGAATTTGTGAATGTAAAAATTACAAAAGCTTACGATTACGATCTGGAAGGTGAAGTAGTGGATTAGTCGAATGCTGCTTTATATCTGCTTGTAAAATTTTATACCTCCTTGCTTTTTTTGAGACTAAATTTGCGCCCTAATTACAAGAATGGAGACCAACTGCGAATACTTACCTTACGAACAGACAGGTTATTTTTCGAAGATGATTCTGGATTACCTGAAAGGTGATGAAAAGCTTAAGCCCTTTTATAACTACCCTGTTTCTATTGACGGCATTAAATCTTCTATTGAGGCAAGAAAAAAATTTGATACGCCAAGAGCTCTGCTTGTACAGGAATTATATAAGCAATACGAAGGCATTGAATTAACAGCTTCCCAAAAAGATAACCTGCAAAACTTATTACAGCAGAACACCTTCACTATTTGCACTGCCCATCAGCCTAATATTTTTACAGGGCACTTATATTTCATTTATAAGATTTTACATATAATCAAACTGGCTGATCATTTAAAAAATACCCTCCCTGAAAATAATTTCGTTCCTGTGTATTACATGGGCAGTGAAGATGCAGACCTTGAAGAGCTTGGACATATTAACTTAAATGGCGAAAAGCTTGAATGGGAAACTAAACAAACCGGCGCTGTAGGAAGAATGAAAGTTGATAAGGCTTTAATAGAGCTGATAGATAGAATGGCAGGTGAGTTAGAAGTTTTGCAATATGGAAAGGAACTGATTGATCTTTTAAGAACAGCATATAGAGAAGGGACAACAATTCAGCAGGCAACATTAATATTAGTTAACGATCTGTTTAAAGAGTTTGGATTGCTTGTATTAATTCCTGACAATCCAGAATTAAAGAGACCGTTCAATCATATTATAAAAAGGGAATTGCAGGAACAGTTCTCTCATCCATTGGTTGAAGAAGCATGTGGGCAATTAAGCGAGCATTACAAAGCACAGGCAAGTGGGAGAGAAGTTAACTTATTCTATTTATCAGAAGACAAAAGAGAACGAATAGAAAAAGAAGGTGAAAGGTTTAAGGTTGAAGGTTTAAGGTTAACCAGGAGTAAAGAGGAGATGCTGGTTGAAGTTGAGGAACATCCTGAAACATTTAGCGCAAATGTAATTTTACGAGGTGTTTTTCAGGAAATGATTTTACCCAATATTACTTTTATCGGTGGGGGTGGAGAGATAGCATATTGGCTTGAATTAAAAAAAGTTTTTGAAGCGTGTGGCGTTCCTTATCCTGTTTTGATCGTTCGCAATTCATTCCTGTTAGTTAACGAAACACAAAAAGACAGCTTAACAAAATTATCGCTTTCAATCACAGATCTTTTTAAACCGGCAGAAGCACTGGTAAACGATATAGTTAAACGAGAAAGTAGTCAGCAGCTTGAGTTAACAGACGAGAGATTGCAACTGGAAACTTTTTATGCTCATTTGGAACAAGTAACAAATAGCATTGATACATCGTTAAACGAACATGTAAAAGCTTTACAGGCAAAAGCTTTAGAAAAGATTGATGCATTAGAAAAGAAAATGCTAAGAGCTGAGAAGAGAAAGTTTGAAGCTGAACAGAGGCAGATCAGTAAACTTAAACAGGAGTTGTTTCCCAACAACAGCCTCCAGGAAAGGATTGATAATTTTTCATTATTTTATGCTACTTATGGAGGGGACTGGTTAAAGCTTATTTATGATTCCTCACTCACCCTTGAGCAGCAATTTGCTTTGCTTACAATACCATCTATTCCCGCATAATGGCAAAATTTATTTTAAATAGCCGGGTTGCGCCTTTATCATTATCAGAAACGAGATGAAGGACATAATTATTCCCGATTACACTTTCAATGCAAACTGATTCAATCTTTTCGCCTTTAAACGATTTGTCTGACTTGCTTAGATTGATAAAACCGTCCGGTACAATCTCTTCCTTATTTTGTGTTGAAATGTTTTTGATATAACCGATATAACTATCTCCGATTTCTCCATCATCATAAGTACTTTCGGTTGCTTCAGTAGATGCAGTAAACAGGAGAAGATCATTACCGGCATCGTATGCAAGCCCCGAAATTCCGGCGATGGTTTTATTATTTGGGAGTATAAGTTTTCTAATGATAGCTGATGAAGAAGCCGCAGTATCGGGAAAAGATGAAGCGGTAAAAATTAAATGGTTGATGGGATTTTTTATGTTTGCACGATTAGCAAAAATAATGGCTTCTTTTGTAGAAGCTACGCCTTCTAAATTCACCTCATCAATTTCCGTTTCTATTAGTTGTTTTATAAAGGCTGTATTATCAATGGTATCAGGAAGAGAATTTTTAGAATAGGGCAAAGGCAACATCACTAACTTTTCACGATTTTCTTTCGAACCTGACCCAACGATTAGTAAAAACGGTTTGCCTTCCCTGTGAATGATCGTTGATGCTTCCAGATCAATTTTTTCATCCTTAGAAATTCGTTTGATTTCCGGTCTGTCTTCAGATTTATTTAGCGTGTTATAATCTTTATCCAATAGAAGAATTTCAGAAGCATCATCCCCAACGATATATAAAACATCATCAAATATTTCAATGGTGGAGCCGGAGGGAAAATAGGAAATGCTGGCACTTTTGATAAGTTTTATTTTGGCGGTATTCATATTACAACTTATCAAAGCTATTATTCCAGCCAGCAGATAATAGCTCAGCAACTTTCTCATCAACCCCTTTTTGAAGCTCCTGTTTATACGACGTAATTTTTTCAGATAATTCATCATTAGAAGTAGCCAAAATTTGTGCCGCCAGTATTCCGGCATTCTTAGCTGCATTTAAAGCTACCGTTGCCACCGGGACTCCGTTAGGCATTTGCAGGATAGATAAAACCGAATCCCAGCCATCAATACTATTTGAAGATTTAACCGGAACCCCGATAACAGGTAAAGTTGTAATAGAAGCTATCATGCCGGGAAGATGTGCCGCTCCGCCGGCACCTGCAATAATTACTTTCAATCCCCTTTCTTTTGCGCTGCTCGCATACTCAACCATGCGAAGAGGTGTACGATGTGCAGATACAACAGTAAGTTCGTAAGCAACATTAAATTCTTGTAAAATGTCTGCTGCATCTTTCATTACACGAAGATCACTATCGCTGCCCATGATTATGCCAACAAGAATAGTTTGTAGTTGGGAGTTGGGATTTTGGAGTTTATCGCCCTGCTTATTGTTTGTTTCTTCCTGCATTATTACTGTTTTTAAATTTCTAATCCTCCTGTAATCCCGATTCATCTCGTTTTAATTCGAACTACAAACTCACCACTTTCAACATCCCCTTAATCTTCATCGCCTGTTGAATTAATTCTTGTCTATCGTTGCTTAAAATAGTTACATGCCCCATTTTTCGGCTGGGCTTGGTTTGCTGCTTTCCATACAAATGAACAAACGTATTTTTCAATTGAAGTACATCTTCTAAGCCTTTATAGACTGCATCTCCTGAATGGCCTTCTGCACCTAAAACATTTACAATTGCTGAAGACATTACCGGCTTTGTATTTCCTAAAGGAAGCCCGAGAATGATACGCCATAACATATCAAACTGGCTGCAGTAGTTTGCTTCAATGGTGTGATGACCGCTGTTATGAACACGCGGAGCCGTTTCATTCACCCAAACTTCATCATAATTATCTACGAACATTTCCACTGCAAAAATGCCGGGACTTTTTAATGCCTTAACCACTTGTAAAGCCAATTCCTCAACTTTACTCAAAACTTCTTCAGGTATGTCAGCAGGGCTTATCTGAAAATCGAGCAAGTTCAAAGCAGGATCAAAAATCATTTCTGCAGCAGGATAAATTGCAGTCTCACCTGTTTCACCCAATGCTACCATTACTGCAATTTCTTTCTTTATATCAACCATCTTCTCCAACACAGATGGCGCATCAAATCCTTTGTCTAAATCCACTTCAGTACGTAACAATTGCACTCCACGTCCGTCATATCCGCCTAATGCAATCTTATGAACTGCGGGTAAAAATGCTGCACATTTCCTTAATTGTTCTGCACTTTCGGTAATGGTAAAATCGGGAGATCTGATTTCTTGTTGCTGATAAAATTCTTTCTGCAATATCTTATTCTTGATTGTACGAATTGCAGTTGTGGCAGGAAATACTTTCACTCCTTCACTTTCCAGTTTTGCTAAAGCATCCACATTCACTGCTTCAATCTCAATAGTAATAGCATCAAGGCCTTTACCGAAGTTATAAACTGAATTAAAATCCTCTATATCGCCCAACACAAAATGATGACATAGATGCGCAGACGGACATTTTGCATCCTTTTCCATTACATAAGTTTCAACAGTATAATTTGCTGCAGCCTGCAATAACATCCTCCCTAATTGCCCGCCGCCAAGTATGCCTGCTTTCATAAATATGAATAAGCAGCGAAGATACCGTTACACCTTATCAGGCAGAAATTTTTTACATTTGTACTCATGCTGACACGATTTTGCTACCATATTTTAATGAGCACTCTCGCCATGGATTCGAATAAGTACTATTAGTAATGCCTTTCACTTTAATAACTTATTCAATTTCATTTTATGCAAACGTTATCAGCTACTGAGGTTTTAAACGACCCGCACACCGACTTTCTTCCTTTACAAGGAACAGATTACGTAGAATTTTATGTGGGCAATGCAAAGCAAGCCGCTCACTTTTATAAAACCGCATTTGGATTTCAAAGCCTGGCTTATGCCGGCCCCGAAACAGGTGTTAAGGATAAGGTAAGTTATGTTATAAGGCAGAACAAATTAACGTACGTTCTTACCACACCTGTACGCTTAAACAATTATATAGCTGATCATATTTATAAACATGGTGATGGTGTAAAGGTGTTGGCACTAAAAGTAGATGATGCGTCTTTGGCGTGGGAAGAAACAACGAAAAGAGGCGGGAAAAGCTATCTCGAGCCTGAGAAAATTCATGACGAGTTTGGGGAAGCCGTTATAAGTGGCATTCATACTTATGGCGAAACCGTGCATCTTTTTATTGAGAGAAAGAATTATAGTGGTCCTTTTTTACCCGGGTATAAAAAATGGGAGTCAAGTTATAATCCTCCATCAACCGGTTTACTATATGTGGATCATTGCGTGGGAAACGTAGGTTGGAACCAGATGAATGTGTGGGTGAAGTTTTATGAAGAAGTAATGGGTTTTAGAAATATTCTGACTTTTGACGATAAAGATATTTCTACAGAATACTCAGCGCTAATGAGTAAGGTAATGAGCAACGGTAATGGCTTTGTAAAATTTCCTATAAATGAGCCGGCAGAAGGCAAGAAAAAATCTCAGGTAGAAGAGTACCTCGAATTTTATAACGGAGAAGGCGTTCAACATATAGCCCTTGCTACTAATAATATAATTGAAACCGTTGGGGAATTGCAAAGGAGGGGAGTTGAATTTCTAAAAATACCTTCATCTTATTATGAAAAAGTATTCGATAGGGTAGGACACATTGATGAAGACTTAAAGCCTCTGCAACAATTAGGAATTTTAGTGGATAAAGATGACGAAGGCTACCTGCTGCAAATATTTTCGAAACCGTTGCAGGACAGGCCAACCTTGTTTTTTGAGATCATCCAGCGTAAGGGTGCAAAAAGCTTTGGGAAAGGCAACTTTCAGGCATTATTTGAAGCATTGGAAAGAGAGCAGGAGGCAAGGGGAAATTTATAAGACAAGGTGTAGGGCATCGGCTAAGAGATAAAGAGAATTTATATTGTATTTATTTACCCATAAGCTTTATTAACAGCCGTTAATTTCTTATTCTTTAACGCAATTTATTTCTGTACTATATTAGCATCCAATATTTTTGGGCTAATATGAAATGTATAGTAACTGTTATAGTGTTGGTATTTCTTATTACAACATCATTTGCCCAACCTTCTTTTGTTGACTACCAAAAAACTTATCCCCGCGTAGCGACTGCTATTAGGTTGAAAGAAGATACTTTAAAAAAGCAATTTGGAAAAGCCGGATTGCAATGGCCAGCCAATCAAGTTTACATTCGGTCTTTTAAGTACGACAGCCAGCTTGAAGTGTGGGTAAGAAACAGCAGTAGCGAAGCTTTTAAATTATTTAAAACCTACAAGATTTGTGCTTTAGCTGGTGGAATGGGTCCGAAACGAATGGAAGGTGATTACCAGGTTCCGGAGGGATTTTACTATATAAATGAATTCAATCCTAAGAGTTCCTATCATATGTCGTTAGGTCTTAATTATCCGAATCCGTCTGATAAGGTATTAAGCGATTCGGGAAAGCCCGGAGGAGATATTTATATTCATGGAAGCTGCCTTACGGTTGGCTGCATTCCTATTCAAGACACTCAAATTGAAGAGTTGTACATTTTAGCCGCCATGGCGAAAACGCAGGGTCAGGATTTTATTCCTGTTCATATTTTTCCTGTACGCTATAACAATAAAAAGAGTTTCGACTACTTTGCACGTACTACTAAAGACAACCAGGAAGTTCAACGCTTTGCCGTTAAAATTAAAGAGGTGTACGATTTTTTTGAACAAAAGAAAAAGCTTCCTTTAATATCAGTGAATAAGAAGGGGGAGTATGTGGTGATGTAGAGGAATGTTGCAGGTTACCGGTTTCAGGTATTAGGTTCCTGGTTCTATAAGTTCCTGGTTCTATAATAAGTATTTATACATCAACCTATCCAGCTTTCAACTTATCAACCTTCCTATCTCCAGCATCCTGAAACTTGTAACCAGTAACTTCTTCAAATCCTTCACCTGTAAAGCACCTGTACCGTTTCCTTCGTTTTCTGCATAAGTACAATGTCCCTATCTGCCACCATCTTTTGTAAAAGTTCTTCCGTGTAATGACGAATAGTTAGCAACGAAAGTTCCTTCTCAATCTGAACATCAAATATTTCGCTTGCAGATACAGCTATCTGCTCAATTTTATCCGGCCGGTTATCTAAACAAACCTGCAGGCTAACTGCACCGGTTTGTATGAGGTTAGGTTTTATATTTAGGTAACAGAACTGTTTATATAGTTCACTAATGGGTTGTTCTCCTACAAATGAAAAATCCTGGCTCTGCAAATGAACCAAAACCTGTTTGCTCTTATTAATTATAATGGGCGGAAGATGGTGGCCCGGTTTATTACTAATTGTTGTGCCCTTTAAAGCAGGGTTAATAAAGGATTTAACGTGTAACGGAATTTTTAGGTTTTGCAAAGGTTTAATGGTTTTAGGGTGAATTACCTGTGCCCCATAAAACGCCATTTCTATCACTTCGTTGAAACTCAGCTCACTTAGAAGCGTAGCTTCAGGATATTCTTTAGGGTCGGCGTTCATCACACCTTCTACATCCTTCCAAATAGTTAAGCTTTCTGCTGCATATAAATTAGCAAAAATTGCTGCTGTATAATCACTTCCTTCCCGGCCAAGCGTGGTGCTTTCATTTTGGTCGGTTGAACCAATAAAACCCTGGGTAATACAAATATTTGATCTTTTGCTAATATCTGAATTAGCCAAATTTTCGCTGGTTTGCTGCCAATGTATGTTTGCCTCCCTAAAATTATTATCTGTTCGTATAATATCTCTAACGTCAGCCCACTCATTTTCTATTCCCTTTTCATTTAGAAATGCACTTACTATACACGTGCTTAAAAGTTCACCCACACAAACTACCTGGTCGTAGTAGTAGTCGAAAGTTCGAACCGGTTTATCATGTAACAGCCACTCCACTTCCGTAAAAAAATCTGTCAATAGATTTAGAGTGGCGTTGTATGAAGTAACCAATAGATATTTAGCAGTAGTTAAATGATTTTGTTTAACAACATCGAATAAGGATAATGCCTCACTGGTTTTTCCAGCATAAAATGCTTCCGCCACTTTTTCCAACGCATTAGTTGTTTTACCCATCGCAGAGATGATGATAATCAAATCCTTTTTCCCATAGTCCTTAATGATTTCGGCAACTTTTTGAATTCTTTCCACACTGCTTACACTTGCTCCCCCGAATTTAAAAACCTTCATGCTGTATTTTTTTAAGAGTTGCAAAGATAGGGGAGCACCACACCGGACATTTCTTATTATTTTTAATGTAAACAGGTCTAATAAAATAAGCATAAAACAGGAATAATATATTAACAACCAGGGGAGGAAAAACGTTTATAAATCAATGCTTTTTAGCCTTTATTCTTACTTAAAAATCTTACATTTGCTGACCTAAACTTTGGTAGAAAACCCTTTTAAAAAATACTACCTGTAAACAGGAAATTACAGTAAATGGAAGAGAATTTAGAACCCCTGGAAACGAGCGATAACGATCGAATAATACAAGTAAATATTGAGGAGCAAATGAAGACCGCTTACATCGACTATTCGATGTCGGTAATAGTTGGCCGTGCTTTACCAGATGCCCGCGACGGATTCAAGCCTGTTCATCGTCGGGTGCTCTACGCGATGAATGAGTTGAGCAATTTTAGCAACCGCCCCTATAAGAAATCAGCGCGTATTGTTGGTGAAGTAATGGGTAAATACCATCCGCATGGCGATGCTTCTATTTACGATACACTTGTTCGTATGGCGCAGGATTGGACCATGCGGTATACAATGGTTGAAGGGCAAGGTAACTTTGGCAACCAGGACGGAGATCCTCCTGCCGCTATGCGATATACGGAAGTACGCCTGCATCGTATTGCCGAAAGTATGCTGGAGGATATCGAAAAGGATACGATTGATTTTCAATTTAATTTCGACGACAGCTTACAGGAGCCGACAGTACTTCCTACACGTATCCCGCAATTGTTGGTAAATGGAAGCAGCGGAATTGCGGTTGGTATGGCTACAAATATGCTTCCGCACAACTTAAGTGAAGTTGTAAATGGATGTGTTGCATTTATTGATAATAAGGATATTACAATAGAAGAATTAATGGTTCATGTGAAAGCCCCTGACTTTCCTACCGGTGGTATTATCTACGGAATGGAAGGAGTGAAGCAGGGAATGATGACAGGGCGTGGGAGGGTGGTACTTCGCGGAAAATGTCATGTTGAAACCAAAGCCAGTGGAAGAGAACAAATTATCATTACAGAAGTTCCCTACCAGGTGAACCGCGACATGTTGACTGATAAGATTGGTCAGTTAGTGAACGATAAAACAGTTGAGGGAGTTGCCCACGTTAATAATGAAAGTAATAAGCGTGAAGGAACACGTATTGTTATTGACCTTAAACGCGATGGTGTTGCTAACGTAATTATTAACCAGTTTTATAAGTTTACTGAATTACAAACTAGTTACGGTATCAATAACGTTGCGCTTACAAAGGGACGGCCGAAAACAATGAACCTAAAGGAGTTGATTGTAGAGTTTGTTGATTTTAGAATGGAGGTGATAATAAGGAGGGCACAGTTTGAATTACGAAAGGCACAGGAGAGAGCGCATATTCTGCAAGGTTATTTAATTGCGCTTGATCATTTAGATGAGGTTATCGCTTTAATAAGAAGCTCGTCAACACCTGATGTTGCCCGCGAAAATTTAATAACTGCTGGCTGGGGATTGGATGAAATACAGGCGAAGGCAATCTTAGAATTGCGTCTTCAACGCCTTACAGGAATGGAGCGTGAGAAGATTAAAGAAGAATATGAAGGACTAATGCAGTTGATCGCGCGTTTGCAGGAATTATTGGCAAGTGAAGAGCTTCGGTACAACCTCATAAAGAAAGAACTGCAGGAGGTAAAAGACAAGTTTGGTGATGAGAGAAAAACCGAAATTTCTTATCTGTCAAACGAGATGAGAATTGAAGATCTTATTGAAGAAGAGGATGTTGTAATTACTATTTCACATTTAGGTTACATAAAAAGAACTTCGTCTGATGAGTATCGTCAGCAGAAAAGAGGCGGCCGCGGATCTATTGGCAGCCGCACACGCGACGAAGATTTTGTTGAACATTTGTTTGTTGCTTCAACTCATCACACCTTACTATTTTTTACTGAAAAGGGAAGATGCTATTGGATGAAAGTTTACGAAGTTCCGGAAGGAGATAAAACCTCTAAAGGACGAGCCATACAAAATCTTATGCAACTTCCTAATGATGATAAGGTAAGGGCAGTTATTGATATAAAAGACTTTTCAGATAAAGAGTATGTAGATAATCATTTCATATTGCTCTGCACAAAAAAAGGTATAATAAAGAAAACAACTTTAGAAGATTTTAGCCGTCCAAGAGCAAATGGGGTAATTGCTATAAACATTAATGAAGGCGATGAGTTGATTGAAGCGAGGTTAACTGATGGAAAATGTGAAATTATGCTGGCGGTTAAATCGGGTAGGGCCATCAGGTTTCCAGATCACAAAGTAAGACCAACCGGAAGGGGTGCAATTGGTGTTTTTGGTATTGATCTGGACAATGAAAAAGACGAGGTAATTGGTATGGTTTGTGTGAATAAAGAGGACACCTCGAGAAATATTTTAGTAGTAAGCGAAAAAGGTTACGGAAAACGCACGAATATTGACGAATACCGGATTACCAATAGGGGAGGAAAAGGCGTTAAAACCATAAATGTAACAGAAAAGACAGGTAGCCTCGTGGGTATTTTAGATGTAACAGGAAAAGAAGATCTTGTAATAACCTGCAAATCGGGCATAACTATAAGAACGAGTACTGCTGATATCAGGGAAGCCGGACGGGCTACACAAGGCGTAAAATTGATAAGGATTGATGAAGGAGATGAGATCGCAGCGATCTCTAAAATCCAGGAACAGGAGGAAGCAATAGCCCTAACCGAAACATCAATAGTAGCCGAAACGGAAGCCCTGGAAAAAATAGAAGAAGAAAATGATTTAGGCAACACAAACGAGAGTGAAGATACTACTTCTGATAACGATCCTGAAACTGATGATAACCAGGAAAATAATAACAATTAATAATTATACAACCATGAAAAAAATAACGATTGGATTTTTACTATTGTTTGCGTTAAGCGCCAGCACTTATGCCCAGGACGTAAAAAAAGTAAGAACAGCTCTTACGATTGCTCAACTTCCCGGGGCGGGGGCACAAAAACTGGAACCCGTGAAAGCTGACATTGACAAACTTGCAGCAGATCCGAAGACGAGTGCTAACGCTGAAGTATTAGCCATGAAAGCTGAAATCTATGGTTTAATTGCAGCTGACAGCTCACTTAAAACAAAATATCCGAATGCAGATATTGAAGGGTTTGAAACTTTGAAAAAATACCTCGAAGTAGAACCTACTGAAAAGACTCTAAAAGAAGACAGGTATACTGGTGTAAACCAAATTTATGCTTCATTATTTAATTCTGGGGTTAAACTGTATAACGAAAAGAATTGGGAAGCTGCTTTTGATAAATTTAAAAATGTGACTGAACTTTCAGATATTCTTATAAGTCGAAAATGGTCGAACACAACATTCGATACTACGTCCAATTTATATGCCGGTGTTACAGCTCAAAACGCTAAAAAAGAAGCAGAAGCTGCTAAGTACTATGGCGCTTTGGCAAATCAAAAGGTTAGGGGACAGGATTACGAAAGTCTTTATGAGTTTTTGACAAAGTATTACCTTAATAATAAGAACGAAGCGGAGTTTAAAAAATATGTGGCGCTGGCTAAAGAAGTTTATCCCACAAATACCCTTTGGAACGATCTGGAGTTTCTTTATCAGACCAAGAATGCGGATGTAACAACTATGGTAAAAACGTTCGATGCAGAAGATGCGGCTGGTAAGCTTACATCTGCTAACTACTTCGACTACGGAAACCTTTTTGTGGGTGATAAGAAAATAAGGGATATGGAAGCTGCGAAGCGTGCCGAGTACACACAAAAAGGGGTATACGCTTTTACCAAGGCTTACGAAAAAGATACAGCCAATGCTTTAGCAAGCTACAATGTTGGTGTTACCAATTATGCGCAATGGGAAGAGCAGTTAGATGCAGCCCGTCAGATAAAAGGTACAACAGCAGATATTAAGACAAAAAGAGCTGCTGCAGATAAATTAGTTGACGCTGCTGCCGACAAAAGTCTTATATGGATGGAAAGAGCATTTAATAGCCTGGCAGCAAAAACAACCAGGACTAATCTTGAAAAAGGCACGTTAGGAAAATCTACGGATCTACTATACAATTTGTACGCATATAAAAAAGAAAGAAGCAAGGTTTTAAATCCTAAAGATTATGACAGGTTTGATGCTAAGGGTAAGTTCTACGATAATTTGCACGGTAAATATTAATTGAAGGTTTTAGTTTTAGGAAGAGCTATCTGAAAGGGTGGCTTTTTTTTTATTTTCTGTTTTATAAACCAGGTTTTAGTTTAAGAGACGAACATTGGTTTTTTTGTTCTCACAATTTAAACACCTTACCTTTAATAAATCTCACTGCCTTTTGTTTTGGAAATAAATAGGGGCTTTCATAGAAAAGCAAAACAATAATAAAAAGCAGGGTGAAATTATAATACTATAAAACGAAAGCCAATGAAGAACTTACCACTCATTTTATTAATCTTATTATCTCTTACTTCTTGTAACAAAAAGATGCGGCTTGAAAAGGTTCGGTGGCATTCAACTTAGAAAGTTTTTTTGCCAGACCTTACAGTAGGTAAAATCCTATTTTAAAATTTGTTTGAAAAGATGCAGTTTTTGTTACATGAAATTCTCAAACTATTTATACTTATTTTCAAATAAACATTTCTTACTATCTCTCTTGTGTTCTATAATAATTAATTCTATTAAGAGCCAGGATGCAAGTTTAATATATAAAAAGACTGTAAATTCAACTGTCACTATTCAAACTGATCAGGCACGCGGATCTGGTTTTTTTGTTGCGGAAAATATTATTGCTACTAATTACCATGTTATTGAAGGTTCTATAAGTGCTGTTTGTTATACTAATAATTCACCTGTTAAATATAATATTGAAGGTTTTGTAGCAGTGGATAAGC
>MWWB01000058.1_pt1 | contig 20557 bp, 19 predicted proteins | sample 1047291 | NCBI WGS metagenome assembly MWWB01 (sample SAMN06349976, study PRJNA376086) | soil metagenome | isolation source: MS4-1 sample Antarctic (ecotone) soil | place: Antarctica | reverse complement strand
TACACTTAATGCAAAGGCTGCCATTTTTGCTATAAAGAAATACTCCCGGGAAGCCTATCCCGACCTTCCCGGTGGGAAGGCCGCCAACACACAGCCCTTGCTAAAGCAAGTTGTAACCAATAATAATGACACTCCGCAAAGCGGGGTTAGGGAAAAGCTCTCTTCCCCCACCGGGGGAAGCCGGATGGGGGCCGCTCTTCCCATTATGATCAGTGGCACTATTACAGACGCATCGGGCCGTACACTAAGTGGTCAAACGCTTGAAGCTTTTTATACATCGGTCATGCATGCAAAGCCATTGAGCATTGGATTGAATTGCGCATTGGGAGCAAAGGAAATGCGTCCGCATATCGAAGAGCTAAGTCAAATTGCATCGTGCTATACATCTGCCTATCCCAATGCGGGCTTACCAAATGCTATGGGCGAATATGATGAGCAGCCGGAAGAAACTGCGCATTTTATTGAGGAATGGGCTAAAGAAGGTTTTGTAAATATCGTAGGTGGTTGTTGTGGCACTACGCCAGATCATATCAGGCATATTGCTGTAAGTGTGAGAAAAATTAAACCAAGAGAACTGCCGGTTGTTGAAGAAGTTTTTATAACCACGGAGACACTATGACACAGAGCAACACAGAGTTTTCTCCACTAACTCAAAGAGAGCAATGGCTGGCTAACCAGATCATCAACATTGCTATTTCAATTCATAAAACAATTGGGCCTGGCTTATTAGAAAGTATTTATGAGAAATGTTTTTGTTATGAATTAGGCAAAAGAGATATTCCTTTTATCAAACAAAAATGTGTTGAAATCATTTATGATAACTTAATCATTGATGAAGGATTACGAATTGATATTTTAGTGGATGATTTAATAATTATCGAACTCAAAGCACAGGAAAATTCTCATCCTGTATGGGAAGCACAATTACTTAGCTACCTTAAACTAACAAATAAACGACTTGGTTATATTTTAAACTTTCATGTACCATTAATGAAAAATGGCATTAGAAGAATGATCTTATAACCTCCGTGCCACCCTGTGCCTTCGTGCCTCCGTGGTTCAAATAAAATTATGAGCGAAGCGAATACAATTAAACCTTACCTGCGACTAAGCGGCCTTGAACCATTAACGGTTCGCCCTGAATCTAATTTTATAAATATTGGTGAACGCACCAATGTAACAGGCTCTAAAAAGTTTGCACGACTTATTCGAGAAAACAAATATGAAGAAGCATTAAGCGTAGCACGCCACCAGGTAGAAAATGGCGCACAGATACTTGATATTAATATGGACGATGCGCTGCTGGAGGGCGTAAAAGCCATGCCTGATTATTTAAACCTCCTGCAGGCAGAACCCGATATTGCGAAGATCCCTATTATGATCGATAGTTCTAAGTTCGAGATCATTGAAGCAGGATTAAAATGTGTACAAGGCAAGTGTATCGTTAATTCCATTTCCTTAAAAGAAGGGGAAGAAAAATTTATTGAACAAGCCATTATTTGCCAGGCCTATGGCGCATCAGTAATTGTAATGGCATTTGACGAAAATGGCCAGGCCGATACATTGGAAAAAAAAGTGTCTATCAGTGAAAGAGCTTATAAAATTTTAACGGAACAAGTTGGCTTCGATGCACAGGACATCATTTTTGATCCCAATATTTTTGCAATAGCCACCGGCATAGAAGAACATAACAATTATGCAGTTGATTTTATTGAAGCCACAAAAATCATCAAACAAAAAATGCCGTTGACAAAAGTGAGCGGTGGTGTGAGTAATGTTTCTTTTTCATTTCGCGGCAATGATCATGTAAGAGAAGCCATACATTCCGTGTTTCTTTTCCATGCTATAAAAGCCGGCATGGACATGGGCATTGTAAATGCAGGTCAGTTAGTGGTGTATGACGGTATAGAGCCTCAATTAAAAGAATTGTGCGAAGATGTAATTCTTAATCGCAGGCAAGATGCCACAGAACGCCTGGTAAATTTTGCAGAAACAGTTAGAAGTAAAGGAAAAGAAGAAGAGAAGAAAGATGATGCCTGGCGCAACAATACAGTGGAAGAACGCCTGAAACATTCACTCGTCAATGGGATAACCGATTTTATTGATGCTGATACAGAGGAAGCAAGAATAAAATATCCTAAACCTTTAGATGTAATTGAAGGGCCGCTAATGGCAGGCATGGATGTAGTGGGTGATCTCTTTGGCAGTGGGAAAATGTTCTTGCCGCAGGTGGTTAAAAGCGCAAGGGTCATGAAAAAATCTGTTGCGATTCTAACACCTTACATCGAAGCTGAAAAGGAAGAAAGAAGAGTTGCGCATTTAGCTGCTGGAACAAAAAACGAAGAATCCGCATCGGCACCGAAAGTATTATTAGCTACTGTTAAAGGCGATGTACATGATATTGGTAAAAATATTGTAGGCGTTGTGCTGGGTTGTAATGGCTATGATATTATTGACTTGGGCGTTATGGTTTCTGCAGATAGAATTTTGGAAACAGCGCAAAAAGAAAAAGCAGATATTGTTGGATTAAGCGGGTTAATTACGCCATCATTAGATGAAATGGTACACGTGGCCCGTGAGATGAAACGACGTAATATGCAACAGCCACTGCTCATCGGCGGTGCAACTACTTCGCGAACGCATACGGCTGTAAAAATTTCACAGGAATATAATAACGGCGTGGTGCATGTGCTTGATGCATCGAGAAGTGTAACTGTTGTAAGCAATCTTTTAAATAAGGAACAAAAAACTCCATTCTTACAACAAATAGATAAAGAATATAACCATGTACGAGACCAGTTTTTAAATAAACAGAAATACAAAACGCTTATTGCTTACAGCGAAGCAGTTGTTACCAAAGAATACTTTGACTGGAAAAAATATCAACCAATAAGACCGGCAGTGGATGGAATTAAAGTATTCAAAGCTTTTGACCTTGCAACCATTGCCCGCTATATTGATTGGGGTCCTTTTTTTATTGGCTGGGAAATGCCTGGCAAATTTCCTGAAGTATTGGAAGATAAAATTTTTGGTATTGAAGCCACGCGGCTATACAATGATGCACAGAAATTATTGCGACAGGTAATAGATGAAAAATGGTTAACTGCAAATGGAGTTATTGGGTTTTGGCCTGCAAACAGTAATGGCAGGGATACTGTTGTTCTACAAACAGAAGAAGGTGAAGTGCAATTGGAATGCCTTAGACAGCAAATGAAAAAAGCAATTGGGCAGCCTTGTTTTTCTTTGGCTGATTTTATAAAACCTGGAACGGGCCCATCCCCAAAAACCATTATGCCTGTGGAAGAGAGTGCTAAAGCCCCTTCCCGGTGGGAAGGGGAAGATCAGTTGGAGAGTCTATTGGCGGAAGAAACTGTTGGCTATCGGTTTGCAGATTCTTCAGTATATGGTTTGTTGAAAGAGTATGCTATGAAGCATCGTTCGCAGGCAACACAGGCAGAAGAAGTTTTATGGAAAATATTGAAAACAAAACAACTGCAAGGCTTTAAGTTTAGAAGACAGCACATCATTGAAAGATTTATAGCTGATTTTGTTTGTCTGAAAAAAAGATTGATCATTGAAATAGATGGCTTAATCCATAGCCTTCCTGAACACCAAATTAATGATAGTCAACGAACGGAAAGACTAGGTGAACTGAATTTTACTGTCATCCGCTTTACCAACGAACAAGTACTGCACGATACAGAAAATACACTTCATGCTATTACTTCTGCATTAAACAGTCAACCAGAAATTAGCAGTCTTTCAGACCTAAGTTCCCCCACCGGGGGACAGGGGGCCGGGCATGACTACATGGGTGCTTTTGCTGTGACCGTTGATGGCGCACGCCAACACATAGATAAATTTGCCACTGAACATGATGAATACAATAAGATCATGGTGCAGATATTGGCCGACCGATTAGTGGAAGCCTTTGCCGAATGTTTGCATCAGCAAGTGCGAAAAGATTACTGGGGTTATGAAAAAACTGAAGCGCTAACAAATGAACAATTGATCCGCGAAGAATACAAAGGCATAAGGCCGGCACCAGGTTACCCCGCCTGCCCTGATCATACTGAAAAAATTAAGTTGTTTCAATTGTTGAATGTAACTGAAAACATAGGAATTGAATTGACTGAAAGCCTTGCTATGAATCCACCAGCATCAGTTTGTGGCTGGTATATTTCGCATCCAAAAAGTCACTATTTTGGTTTGGGCAAAATTGGCAGAGACCAATTAGAGGATTACGCAAAGCGAAAAGAAATGACGATCGAAGAAGCAGAAAGATGGTTAAGACCAGTGCTTGAATAAAATAATATTCCTGCAATGCAGGAATATTAAATGTCAATAGCTATAGATTTTATTGTTTCCCCAGAGGAGATTTTTGGTATTCTTCCACTGCCATATCAGTTTGGGCCAAACGTTGCCTCGAATCGGAAGGAGTGGCCACCATTGTTGTTGCTTTGAATTTAGCTGTTTTTCCGTCCGGGACATATACCTTAGTGGTGGTTCTTGGATAGCCATGTGGTTCAAAACGAACAAAAAAATCTTTATGTTTAAACCATGAGCCTGATTCTACAGGATTGGCTTCCGTAGCTATTCCGGCTAATACAGCAAGGCGTTCAAAGTCTTCATAAGTGGCATCACCCCTTGCATACATGCTACGAAGATTATGTTCTGCCTCTTCTATTTTTTGCATCCACATTGGTTTATCTACAAAGCCTTTATCTGTGGCAAAATTTGCAACCGTTTTAATTGCGCCACCATTCAATTTTAAAATTTCATCTGCTGTTAACAATGCCAGGGCAACTGCTTTTGTTCGGCCTGCCATATCCTCAAAATTTGTTTTGGCGATTATGGCCCACAATAACAATTGCACATCTTTTTGATGAAGTTTAAACGCATTAGACGCCAGGTTAGCAGCCACTCCCTGATTATTGTCTTTTGTATTTTCTCTCCACATCTGTTGCGATTTCACCAGGATAACTTCTACAATATCATCCATCTTTCCTTCTAAAAAAGCTAACCCATAAGCGTCGCCTTTTGCAGGGCCATTAGTTCCGGCTTTTAAACAATAACTAAGATTAGTCACTTCGTAATAGCCTGGCGTAAGCACATATTCACCATCTTCATTTTTTTTCATTGAATGTAAAGGCGTGTAGGCTGCGTTATCTCCAAATGATGGATCGAGTTTTCCATCAAGATCGACATCTTTAAAGTTCGTAGTAATGGGTTTTTTCCCTTCAGCTAAATTAGCTAATGGCTTACTTTCCTTTAGTTTTTTTAATAGTTGAGCAGGTGAAGATTGAAAAGAAAAGGCAATCACAACAAGTAATAGAATACGTTTCATAAAACTGTTTTTGGCTATTTGAATTTATTGAAAAAAATAAAGCCAGCAAAGTTTTTTATGGATCCCTATTTATTCCCTTTTAATTCTTACAAACTGTTCAGGTAAAGCACCTCATATATTTTAATTAAGAATACCTGATTTTCTTAAATCTTTTTTCAATTGTTGAGGCGAATGAAATAAAATACTTTTTATTCCCAATTTTTCCGCTGCATTTATATTGCGATCATTATCATCAATAAATAATGTCTCTACTGCTTTAAGCTGAAAACGATCTAACAATAATTGATAAAACACCGGATTTGGTTTTCGCATTTTTTCCTCACCGCTCACAACCCTGCCATCAAACCAATGAAGGAAATCATATAGTTCAAGTGCAATGGGAAATGTTTCGGCACTCCAATTTGTTAATGCATATAATTTGAAATGCCCTGATTGTTTTAATTGCCGAAGTATCTCAACTGTTTCAATGATTGGTCCGCCAAGCATTTCTGTCCATCTGCCATAAAAAGCTTCAATAGCTTCTTTCCACTCCGGATGCTTTGCTACTAATTCTTCTGTAGCCTGTTTTATAGGTCTGCCTGCATCCTGCTCTTCATTCCAATCTTGCGTACAAATCTTTTCAAAAAAATGTTTCCTTTTTTCTTCGTCTTCAATTAATTTATCAAATATGTAAGCCGGGTTCCAGTCTATTAATACGCCTCCCAAATCAAAAATAATAGCCTTGATCTTTTGCATTATTGATGATTATACCTGAATTTGAAATATAACATGGTCAATGAAAAAACCAATATAGTTGCATTGGTAAAAATGATGGGATTATTTTTAATTAATATTCCGTAGATCAGCCACATAATGACACTGATAGTTGCAAATGTGAACATCAGCAGTGAAATATCTTTAGCTGATTTTGATTGCCATGTTTTAATAACCTGTGGTAAAAAGGTAACTGACGAAATTAATCCTGCTGACATACCTAAAATTTCAATTGCATTCATGGTTAGTTATTTATTATCTTGATGTAATGCCAGTCCCTTTTAGTAAACAGATTTGTCGGCTAGAATACCTAAGTTTTGATTATACAAATAGCTGCGCTCTAAAAATGACCGTGCATAATGTTGAATAGAGCTTTTGCCATACAAAAGTCGCCTTCGGAAATTCAGGATAAACTTAAACAAGGCTAATAGTTATTTTATCACTGTAATCTATTTTTTATATTTTTTCAAAGTTTTTATTTCAGAAGTATTAGCAGGCAAAATACTAATAGCTGTTCCACCGCCCGACGCCAATTTAAAATTTAAAACTGTATTGCTATTCACAATGAACTTTTCAATAGTATATGCATGCGGGTTTTTTTCCCAATGGGCATTTGTACCATCGTGATAAATGATTGCGACATAATTTTTATCCTTGTCTAAAAACGAAAGCGATGCTGTAGTTGTTCGTGCTTCTTCATCTGTTATGGCGCCAACAAACCAATTAGGCGAACCTTTTGCTTTGCGTGCAATCATCAAATAATCACCTGGTTCGGCAGATAATATTTTTGTATCATCCCAATCTACAGCCACATCTTTTATAAATTGGAAAGCGCCCATGTGTTTTTCATAGTTCTCCGGAAGATCTGCAGCCATTTGCAATGGGCTGTACATAGTAATGTACAATGCCAATTGTTTTGCAAGCGTTGTATGCACCTGTTCTTTTTTTGCAGAATCATATACGTTCATTTTTATTTGAAAAATACCGGGCGTGTAATCCATTGGTCCGCCCATTAGGCGGGTGAAGGGAAGAATAGTTTCATGCTCCGGTGGGTTGCCGCTGCTCCAGGCATTGAATTCATTACCACGTGCAGCTTCCGATGCGATCCAGTTTGGATAAGTGCGGTGCAAACCCGTCAAGCGAACAGATTCGTGCATGTTCACGCTGATCTTATAATCGCCTGTTTTTTTTGCTGCTCTTTCATAATGCTTTACCATCCATTGCCCGTCGTGGTGTTCGCCTCGTGGGATTATTCTGCCAACATAACCGCTCTTTACAGCATTCATTCCATGCTTCAACATAAACCGGTAAGCAGTGTCCATCCAGCGTTCGTAATTAGTGACGGCGCCTGAAGTTTCGTGGTGCATAATGATCTTTACATTTTTTGATGCAGCATACCTGCTTAATTCTACTACATCATAATCCGGGTAAGGCGTTACAAAATCAAATACATCTTCTTTCCACTTTCCAAACCAATCTTCCCAGCCAACATTCCAGCCTTCTACCAACACTCCTTTAAAACCATGTTTGGCCGCAAAATCAATATAGCGTTTTGTATTTTCTGTGGTTGCACCATGCCTCCCGTGAGGCGCTAACTTTGATCCTGCCTGTGTTGCACCATAATCCCAACTGCTTTTCCCTACGTGCATCTCCCACCAGATGCCTACATATTTTTGGGGTGTGATAAAAGAAGGATCAGCAATTTTTGAAGGTTCATTCAAATTTAAGATCATGCGATTGGCAGCAATAATATCAGTGGCTTTGTCGCTGACGATAATGGTGCGCCACGGCGTTTTTGCAGGTGCTATTAAATAGGCTTTGTTACCAACAGCATCAGGAACCAAATGAGAGTTGAACGTAAATGAAGTTTTATCTAAAACTAAATTCATTGCAGGATAATTTACCAGCGCAGCCTCGTGAATATTGATGTATAAACCATCAGTAGTTTTCATCATCAATGGCGTTTGCACGGCATTTTTATCAAAGAAGGTTTTTGCATGAATTTCCTGGCTCGTCTTACTGTTACCGGCATCGATTTCACTAAGTTTGGTAGTGTAATATGTAAATTCGTTTGTATCATAATCGCCAGGTATCCAAAATGTTTTATGATCGCCGGCTAAATGAAACTCTGTGTTCTCATCCGCTAATACAAAATGATTTAATGTTGGTTGCTGCGGGAATTCGTAACGAAAACCAACCCCTTCATTAAACACTCTGAATATTACATTCAATAATATCCCCGAAGTTTTTTCTTTTAAAGAAAGTCTCATTTCTTTATGTTGATCACGTATGATGCTATACTCGCCCCAAACCGGTTTCCAGCTTTGATCATAAGTTGATGTGTCGGTTTTTACATGATCAAATAGAACCAGGTTTACGGCAGGCTCTTTAAATTTGAATGCCATCCCTGAAGATAGAATGACTGGTTTGTTTTTATATGTTACCGTATAGCTTAATTCTCCTGAGGTTGCAATTGTTACCGTTGCTTTTATATTACCACCCGGAGAGTTGGCAGATATTGTTTGTGCGTTCGTACAATAACTACTAATTAATAACAGTAACAATAAATATTTATTCATTTTATTTCTTTTAACGTTAGCTTATTTTTTCTCAAATAACCACCATTGCTTTTTACGCGGCTTTATTATGTAATTATTTTGTATATACTTTCTAATGTGTTCCATTGCAGCACTTACATCATCAGTTAATAAAACAAGCGAAAGATCTTCTTGTGAAATAGTTCCTTCCCTTACCATGTGATGCATTACATGCATTAAAGGTTCATAAAATTCTTTGCCAAAAACCACAATTGGAAAACCTGTAATACTTTTTGTTTGTATAAGGGTCAGGGTTTCAAAAAACTCATCCATCGTTCCAAAGCCACCAGGCATAATTATAAAAGCATACGAGTATTTAATAAGCAACGTTTTACGAACAAAAAAATGTTCAAACGTCATCCATCTGTGCATGTATTTATTACCGGTTTGCTCAAATGGCAATTGTATATTACAGCCAACTGACATGCCGCCGTTTTCATAAGCACCCCTGTTTGCAGCTTCCATTATACCAGGGCCCCCACCTGTCATGGTTGTAAATCCCAAATTCGCAATGCGCTTACCAAACTCTCTTGCACATATATAATATTCATGGTTTTCTTTATACCGTGCAGATCCAAATACGGCTATACAAGGACCTACAAAATGAAACGTACGAAATCCCTTAATGAACTGTTTAAATACACGCCAGGCAAAATTTAATTCATACCCACGGCTTTTAGGACCTTCGAGGTATACAGGTTCTTTAGGCGGTATAATAGGTTCCTGTTTCGCCATATTTTATTAAAAATTAAAAATAGATTAAAAAGAGATGATAGCTGATAATTGGCGGATGACAGTAAGGCGTTTACCATTTACCATAGTCTAAGATTATTGCCTGTGGGCCATTGACTGTTCAAGACTCTTATTTAATTTCATTTGATGAAAATCATCAGCTACAATGTAAATGGCATACGGGCTGCTATTAAAAAAGGTTTTATCGATTGGTTGCGAACCCACCCCGCAGATGTTATTTGCATACAGGAAAATAAGGCACAGCAATGTGATGTTGATGTGAAAGTATTTACAGAATTAGGCTATTATGATTATTGGAACTGCGCACAAAAAAAAGGGTATAGCGGTGTAACTGTTTTTACAAAAATACAACCAGACAGTGTGCAATGCGGAACAGGTCACCAGGTTAGCGATGATGAAGGACGGGTAATACAACTTGATTTTGGAAAGACAAGACTGATCAATGCCTATTTCCCATCCGGTACAACCGGCGATTTACGCCAGACGTTTAAATATGTTTGGCTCAATGAATTTTTTGATTATTTACAAGAACTCCGAAAGTCACATCCTTATATTATTGTCTGTGGTGACTACAATATTGCTCACAAAGAAATTGATATTCACAACCCCGTGAGTAATAAAAAAACATCAGGATTTTTACCAGAAGAAAGAGCCTGGATGGATAAATTTTACAGCAATAATTGGATAGATGTTTTCCGGCATGTACATCCTGATGAAAAGCATCGTTACAGTTGGTGGAGCCAACGCTTTCCTTCTGTAAGGTTAAATAATAAAGGATGGCGCATAGATTACATCAGTACTACCGCTCCTTTACAACCATATATAAAAGATGCGGAAATTTTTGCAGATGTAATGCACAGTGATCATTGCCCGGTGTATGCTGAAATTGATGTTGTGCAATTAAAATAAATAAGCTTGTGTGAAAAATTATTACCCTTCTGAAAATGCACTTATCATTTATAATGTCACAATAAAAGTCGATTCTTCTGTTGCAGCACAATGGTTCCAATGGTTGTTGAAAGAACATATACCTGAGGTGATGGACACTGCCTGTTTTACTGAATACAGGGTGTTGAAAATATTAGACATTGATGACGAAGAAGGGCTTACTTATGCAATTCAATACAGCGCTGTTACCATAGAGGATTATACACGTTACCTAACCAGTTTTGCTGACAATTTGCGCAAGAAATCGTTTGATAAATGGGGAGATAATTTTATGGCATTTCGTACTTTAATGGAAGTTGTGCAATAGATGTGCAAAAAAATATTCTTCACCTTTATATCAATTTTATAGTATATTCCCTCTAAAAGCCTTGCCCTGCTTATATTACAGGCGTTATTTCTTCAAAGCCTTATCTAGTATGCTTTTTAGCGGTTTATTCGTTAGGTGCTTACAACACTCTTACAATAACAATGCCTGAGAACCTTATCCCTTGCGGTTTTAAATGGTCTAAACAAATTTCGAAAATTGGCGAAAATTATTTTGTCAGAAAGAAAAACCGTCTAAATTTGCCTCACTCATTCTTTAAAAAAAATACTATGAACAAAGCTGAATTAATCTCAACACTTGCTGATGAAGCCGGTATTACCAAAACACAGGCTAACACTGCTTTAGATGCTTTTATAGGAGCAGTAACAAAAACATTGAAAAAAGGTGATAAAGTTACATTAGTAGGTTTCGGAACATTTTCGGTATCTAAGCGTGCCGCCCGCAATGGTCGCAACCCACAAACCGGCGAAACTATCAAAATCAAAGCGAGAAAAGTTGCACGTTTTAAAGCCGGTAAAGAACTTTCGAGCAAGATGTAAGCAATTACTTAACTTCTTTTTAAAGCCTCTTTTTACAGGGGCTTTTTTTGCGCTTATTTTACGGACATTTGCAAAAACAAAATAAAACGATCATGGGTAGAGGAGACAAAAAAACAAAAAAGGGTAAAATCTTTAAAGGATCCTTTGGCAATTCAAGACCGGCCAATCCAAAGCCAAGTGCTGAAAAAGCGAAGGCTGAGAAAAAGGCATAAAGAATGTCAGGAATATTGAACAAGGAACAAGGAATGTAGAATAACGAAGTTCAATTCACTGTTTGTTGGTGATAGTCGCTGGTTAGTGTTCCTGATCTTTGTATTCTGTTTTTTTCTTTGTTCATCTGTTCCTTGTTCATCTGTCATCTGTTGTTATTCTTACGGTGCAAGCCTTTCAATTTTCCAATCGCCATCTTCATTTAATGTATATTGTATCCTGTCGTGCAACCTGCTGGAACGACCTTGCCAGAATTCGACAATGACTGGTTTGACTACATATCCACCCCAATGTGCGGGACGATCAATTTTACTGTTTTGCATTTTTTTTGTCAAATCTGCATTTTGTTTATCAAGCCAGTCCCTGCTTTCTATTACCTGGCTTTGAGGAGATGCCCAGGCACCAATCCTGCTTCCTTCCGGACGTGATGCAAAATATTCATCACTTTCATGAGGCGGTATTTTAGATACTAAACCAACCACACGTACCTGTCTTTCAATTTCTTTCCAGAAAAAGACTAAACAAGCTTTTGGATTTTCATCAATCTGCAAGGCCTTATAGCTCTTATAATTGCTATAAAAGACAAAGCCGTTTTCGTCAAAACCTTTTAGCAATACAATTCTGGCAGAAGGCATGCCATCAGAGGAAGCTGTAGCTATTGTCATTGCATTTGGTTCAACGATCTTCGTTTCTAAAACGTCGATCCACCATTTCGCAAATTGGGAGATGGGATTTGATGCAAGGTTTTTTTCCAACAAAATTTGTAATGAATAATCTTTACGCAGATTATAAATCTCAGGGTTCATAGCTAATGTAAAGGTAGGCTAGCAACGATTGTTATTTGCTCTTATGGAGTAGATGATCTCTTTCTTCCGAAATCATGTGAAGCATACTTTCCAACTCACCTATGCGACGCATTTCACCATGTAATTTTCTATTTGTTTTTGCCAGTTTATCCTCAGCTTCGCAAAGTTGTTGATGTTTTTTTTGGGTTTCAGCGGTCAATTCTTCTATTTTATCCGCCTTTTTTGAGATATCTTTTTTTAACTGCTCGTACTCATTTTTGCTTTTTTCTAATTCCATTTCTACTGTAGTAGCTCTGCCAGCCTGCTTTTCAAGTCGTTCAATTTTCGATTGAAGTAAATCAAACTCCCGATAGACCTCTTCTAATTTTTCGGCAGTTTTTTTTGAACCGGCTTCCAGGTTTCTTATCTTTTGTAACTCTTGTTCTTTTTCCTTCAATTTCCATTCTAACAATTCAATTTTTTCTTTTAATTCTTCTTTGTCAACTTTTGATTCTACATCAGCTACTTTTCTCTCTTCTATTTCCTGCACTTTGTTCAACAAATTTTCCAAAACTCCTCTTTGATGGACAATAGAATCCTTTAAGCTATGTATTGCCTCCGGAGACGACTGGGAGAGGCTAAATTCACTTACATTCCTGTCAATATTTCTTGCAGGAATACTTTTTAGGGCTATGATCCCTGCTTTACGTTTTGAAAATTCTGTTTCCGTTGGATCATAATCCATTATCACCGAAAGTTTTTTTTGTGAACTAAGTAGGTTATTCATTGATCGGCGGCTTCTTAAAAAATAATAGATGGCCATACCAAGTAAGGCAGCCGCCAAAAAAGGAACAAAAATCATTATAACATTCAGGATAGTAACAATGAGCATGGAGTTGATTAAGTAATTTTCGAATGAAAAAATACTCATTTTTAATGAAAATCAATAGTAAAAACACGATAATTTACTTAACCGCGTACTAAGGTTCCTACTTTTTCACCTGTTACCACGCGCCGTAAATTGCCAGGTTTATTCATATCAAATACCACAATGGGAAGCTCATTTTCCATGCAGAGAGTGAAGGCTGTCATATCCATCACATTTAATTTTTGAGAAATACATTCCTGGTAAGTCAGTACGCCATACTTAGTAGCTTCGGGATCTTTTTCAGGATCAGCAGTATAAATTCCATCAACACGTGTACCTTTCATAATTACGTCTGCCTTTATTTCTATGGCTCTTAAAGAGCCAGCCGTATCAGTTGTAAAATAAGGATTGCCTGTACCGGCCCCAAAAATAACTACGCGACTCTTTTCCAAATGCCTGATAGCCCTGCGGCGAATATAAGGTTCAGCTATCTGTTCCATTTTTATGGCACTTTGCAACCTTGTATATATACCTGCTCTTTCAAGGGCAGCTTGTAAAGCCATTCCATTGATAACAGTGGCCAACATACCCATATAATCTCCATGGGCACGTTCAATTCCTGTTTCTGCTTCGTTCATTCCCCGGTAAATATTTCCACCACCAATAACAATTGCAACCTGAACGCCTAATTCTGTAATTAATTTTATATCCTGTGAATATTGACTTAATACAGCAGTATCAAATCCAAAACTTTTATCGCCCATCAGGCTTTCACCAGATAGCTTTAACAGAATTCGTTTATACTTAGGTAACATAAAGATTTTATTAAGAAGCAGCAGTTTTAAGCGCTGCGAAGATAAGGGTAGTTTGTATTTTTTGATTTTGAAGATTATGGACTAATATATAATGAACATAATTTTTGATGATTAAATGTATAGAATGTCATCAGCATTTTTTTTTAATTCTATGTCATGAAATAAAATCAATCGTATAAAAATTTTGCCTTAAGTTCTTTGTATATTCAAACTACAAAAATCCCGCACTTAATTGGAGTGTGACTAAATACTCCGCCTAAGGCAGAGATAGGGCTTAAACAATGAAAATTACAGAACAATACCTCCCGGTAATGCCTTGCCTGATTGTAAAAGATGCCAAAAAATTTATGGATTTTGTAAAAGAAGTTTTTAATGCCACTGGACAACTGGTAGTGCCGGCAGGCGATGATAAAATTATGCATGGCTAACTAAAAATTCATGATGCTGCCATCATGTTTGCTGATGCATTAGAAAGCTGGAAAGAAAAAACGGCTGCTATGTATATCTATGTTGATGATGTAAATAATATTTACCAATTAGCTTTGAAGAAAGGAGCTAAAAATTTGCAGGCCCCTGAAAAAAAAGAATACGGATACACCGCAGGATTTGAAGATCCCTTTACAAACTAATGGTTTATTGTTGAAGCCGGGAAAGAATAATGAAGACAAAGATCAAAGGCAATAGGCAATAAGCAATGGGCAACTATTAATTCTCAATTCTCAATTCTCAATTTTCAATTTTCTACTCCCAACTGTTACTCCAATTATCATCTTCATCTAACATCTTTTATTTATTTTCATCTGTGCTTTTCCAGATAATAAAAGAGTATGCGAGACTTGCAATAAAAATTTATTGCAGAAAGATCATCATCAATAAGCCTGAATTTTTAAAAGTAAATGGGCCCCTGCTTTTAGCATCTAACCATCCTAATTCTTTTCTTGATGGCATTATTATGACTACTCTTTTTGAACAGGATGTTTATTCATTAGCACGGGGCGATGTATTTAAAAAAAATAGCCTCAATAAGTTATTGCGGTGGTTACGATTATTGCCTGTGTACCGGACAAGTGAGGGGGTGGAGAATCTGGCACATAACTATACCACTTTTGCTTCCTGCCTTGAGGTATTTAGAAAAAAAGGTATTGTTTTAATTTTTAGTGAAGGATGGTGTGAAAATGAATGGCATCTGCGTCCTTTAAAAAAGGGCACCGCCCGGTTAGCCCTTACTGCGTGGGAGCAGGATATACCTTTAAAAATTGTACCCGTTGGGTTTAATTACAGCTCGTTTAAAAGCTTTGGAAAAGATGTGCATATTTATTTCGGGCAAGCTTTTTCAAAAGAAATCATTCATGAAAAAGATACCCAGGGTATGAATATCCTGGCATTTAATAACACACTGCAAAAAGAATTACAAGAGTTAGTGTATGAGATAGCACAAAAGGATTCTAAAAAACAACAAAATTATTTTCCTGATAATGTTTCCACAACTAAAAGAATTTTACTTTTTTTACCTTCTTTAATTGGCATACTGGTGCACTTGCCATTATTTACTGTTGTAAAATTGTACGCTCACATTCAATTTAAAAAGAGCGGCCATTATGATTCAGTGATGATTTCTTTGTTAATGTTGTTGTACCCGCTTTATATTGTAATAATATCATTCTGTGCAGCTTCATACAGTTTTTTAACGGGAATAGTTGCTATTTTAATTTTGCCATTTACAGCCTGGTGTTTTGCACAAATAAATTATAGATTAATTCCACGTTAAACTCTTCGTTACATTTATATAAACTTAGCGTTATGGTTTTGATCACTTTAGGTATTATAATCCTTGTTCTCTCTTTTTTTGTTGGTGGCATTCCCAATGTAGAACGTTCTGCACGTATTGGACGTATTGTAGCTGTTGGCTTTATCCTTCTTGGTATTATTACCAGCTCTTTTGTTCAAATAGATGCAGGACATATTGGTGTAAAAAAATTGTTTGGTAAAGTTCAGCCAGAAGTAATATCCAGCGGATTAAATTTTATAAATCCTTTAATGGAGATAGAGCGCATGGATGTAAAAACACAGAATTACACCATGAGCGGCATTAATGACGAAGGGCAAAAAACCGGCGACGATGCTATTAAAGTTTTAACGGCAGATGGCCTTGAAGTAACTATTGACCTAACCGTTTTGTACAGGGTTATTCCTTCAGAAGCGCCACGGATAGTAAAAGAAACAGGTATTAATTATGAAGATAAGATTGTGCGTCCCATTTCAAGAACCCGCATAAGGGATAATGCGGTTTATTATGATGCCATTTCATTATACTCAACTAAAAGAGATGAATTTCAAAGCCGCATTTTTAAAGGAATTGAAATTGATTTTAAAAAAAGAGGATTATTTCTTGAAAATTTATTAGTAAGAAATATCACTTTGCCACTGGCTGTAAAAGGTACTATCGAGCAAAAGATACAGGCGGAACAGGAAGCGCAAAAAATGCAGTTTGTATTACAGAAGGAAAGGCAGGAAGCCGACCGTAAGCGGGTGGAAGCGCAAGGTATTGCAGATTATCAACGCATCATTAGTGAGAGTTTAACCGATAAGCAATTGCAGTATGAACAAATAAAGGCTACGATGGAATTAGCTAAATCGCAGAACTCAAAAATTATCATGATGGGGAGAGGTACACCGGTTATTTTGGATGCGAAGCAATGAAATTTTTTATAAAGAGGCATATGATGTCTTTAGTTGCTTAGCGCAAAAAATATTATAAATTAGCTGTTAAGATTTATTGGAAATTAAGAATGCAGAAACATAAACATCAATGGCATAAGCTTTAGAATTTTACCTCCATACTGGTTGTTGTTATAGGTTTTTAAGTTTATTATGTACCTGCAGGGAATTTATAATATCCTTTTTCATAAGCCAGGTGCATAGCTTGTGTTCTGCTGTTTACATGAAGCTTTTGGTAAATATTCATCACATGTTTTTTAGCAGTATTGGCACTTATACTTAAGCAGGCCCCTATTTCTTTATATAACAATCCTTGCACCAGCAGATGAAGAATTTCTTTTTCCCGTTCTGTAAGATCAAAAAAATTCTTTTCGGGAATGACAGCTTTTCCCGGCAGGGTAAGTTCATTATTTTGTACCAGTTGCAAAATTTTGTGTGCAATGCCGGGAGAAATAGGCCCTACACCACTTTCCCGCATTTGCAAGAGCATGTCAGTTATACTCTCCCCAGTTTCTTCTTTCAACAGGTAACCAAATGCGCCTGCCTTAATTGCCTTAAAAATTTTATCGTCATCGTCAAAAATAGTAAGCACAACAAATTTAACGGAAGGATATAGGGAAGAACCTACAGCTATGGCATCCACTCCATCCATGTTGGGCATTTCCAGGTCCATCAGTGCTACATTTGGCAGCAGGTTGAATGGGAGTTCTTTCATTTTTTGCATAAAATCATTTCCATCCTCCGCAGTCAGTACAATTTCAAAATGGTCATGACGCAGTAGTTTATCTTTTAAAATATTTCGGTTACCCGTGTTATCATCTATAATGGCAATTTTTATTCGTTTACCCCGGTTCATTATTGCAAATATTTGTAAACATCCAGATATAAAGAATAATCCATTAGGATTATATTAAATCAGGATGGTAATTTTAGTGCCAGCACCCGGACGTGAGTTAACGGCAAGATCAACACCTGAATCGAGTGATCGTTTTTTCATATTATCCAACCCGTTACCTTGCTCTGTTCCTTTAATTGTTTCTTCAACAAATCCAACTCCATCATCGGTCACAGACAGTTGCCATTTTTCATCGCTTTCATTGCTTTGTATAATGATGTTTTCAGCTCCTGCATGTTTTATAGCATTGGTAACAGCCTCTTGTATTATTCTCACCACATTAAGCGCTTTGGTGTAATGCAATGTCTTCTGTGCAGAAGCTTCTCCTTCTATTTTGAAATGTATGTGTGGATAGTAGCGGCTAAAAGGCTGAATAAAATTCCTTATACGCATCAGGCAATCCTCTTCTGTATAATTATCTTTTTTTAAAGCCCAGATGGTTGCTCTAAGTGAGGTAATAATGTCTTTTGAAGCAAATTTGAGGTCATTCATTAATTCATCTTTTCGTTTTACTCCTTCTTGTTTTTCCAATAGTTCTGTACTATATAAGACCGCATTTGCATAAGCCCCGATGCTATCATGAAGGTCCCGTGATATGCGTTCTCTTTCCAGTTGAATCTTATGCTCGCTCTCGAGTTCTCTCAATTTTTTCCGGTATTTTCTCCTGTTGTATTGATTAATTGCGTAAGCCATTGAGCCTATAAACAAAACTGCAAGGCCTGTAAGAAACCACCATGCTTTCCAAAAGGGCTGTTGGATGGTGATGCTGATTTCTTTCATAGGCCTTGCATCTTTGTTGAAAAAACGGGAGGCATAGACCTGGAAAACATAATTGCCCGGCGGCAAAAAATATCGCACGGTCTGCATTTCTTTGTTCTCGATCCAATCTTTATCAATCCCTTTCATTTTATACTGGTAAATATATTGCCCGGGATTGTTGTTCGCCATAGCTATAAAATCAAAGGACAAAGAATTTTGATGATAGGGCAAAATCATTTTGTTTATATTCCAGACAGCCGTATCAGTAAATGCTTCTTTATTGTTTATTTTAATATTGGTAAAAAGCAGGTTTATTTTTTCTTCAAAGTTGCTGATGGCAGCAGGATAAAAGCTGCTGACCCCATTTACACCACCAAAATAAAGCTCACCGTCACTTGCTTTTGCCACAACATTGGTATTAAATTCATTGTCCTGCAAGCCATCTTCCTTTTTTAATTGCAGTATGTTGTTATCCTTATCCACCCTAAAAACCCCTTTATTGGAACTGCACCACAATCCCCCTTCCTCATCCATTTCCATAGCATAAATACATTCATCCGGCAGGCCTTTTTCTTTATTTAAATAGAATAATAGTTTCCCCTGTCCGTTCATTTCAAATATGCCCTTATTACCTCCGGCATAAATAACACCTGCAGCATCTTTGGTAAAGCATCTTACATCTCCGGTATTTTTTAAGGGTAATTTTTTTAATTGCTTAAAGGTGGCTGCATCTAAAAAAATAAGTTCGTCATTGGCATGGGTGATGATTTGTCCCTTGTACATAAGGCTACTCATAGTAGTATAACGAACAGCTTCAAATTCTGTAACGATGTTGGCAGCAAAGTTTGTTCTGTAAAGCCGCCCCTGTGAATGAATGAGGGCCTCCGTTTCGTTTTGAAATAAAAGATTGCTGAAATAACCTATCCCGCTTTCATGTCCGGGCAAAGAAGTGGAAATTTTTATTGGAGTCATCCTTAAAAGATCATTGCTTAAGCGCCACACAACTTGCCCGCCAGCAAAAAGCATATAATCGCTGTTATCCGCTTTTGTAATAACAGGTATTGAAAACGCCCCTTTATTACCGGGAAGTGTTTTGATATGTTTTACCAAACGCTGTAACGTATCAAATACCAGCAATCCGTTTCCGGAAGTACCTGCCAATATCCGGTTGTTCTTTTTATCTGCCAGTATGCTCAGCACATAATTATATTCTTTTTTATCAGTGCCATAATATTTTAAGGGATAATTGTTGCGTATTATTTTTTTGAAACCTTCGCTGATCGTTACCAGGTAAAGATTACCAAAATTGTCTTCCTTTATACGGGCAATGGATGAATTACCTGCCACAGATTGATTTTGAAAATTGACTAGTTCAGATTTTAAAATATGATATGAAGTATCCGTTTCATACAGTTTGTTATAAAGAGAGATTAATATCTTATTTTGCCATGGGTAAATAATGCTGCGGAATGGCTGTTTAACATTTTTTTGCCTTACAGAAACGATACTGCTTTTATTATTTTTAAAATCATAAAGCGCCATGCCTACTTTATCAATATCATAATATAAAACATCGTTTCCTGTTTTTAATTTCAGGAAAAAAAAGGAAATATAAGGGATCGCTTCAGATTGGTATAAAATCTCCTGCTTATGCAAATCCCAGAGGTAAAGAGTATAGTTGACAAGAAAGGCCACTTTGCCATTGATAATATTATCACTGCATTTGAGCATGTAGGCAGGGTTTGAAGATATGGGCAACTTTGATTTAACACCTGTAACCACCTTGAATGTCTGACTATTTAACCCGGTTATATTTCCTGCAGAAGTATAAAAAAAAATGATGTTTTCTTCTTTGCCTATAAAATGAACCGGCGCTTGTAAAGAATCCGGGTTTTTATATATCTGTATAAACCTGTTGTTGCTGATATCGTATTTGGTAATACCTTGTGAATGGCTGATAAAAAGATCACCGTTGTTGCTGCGAAAAAATTCTACCCATTTATCATCAGGTAACCCGGGTTGAACGGCAATATTGATAAAGCTTTTCCCATCAAATTTTTGTATGCCATTTGCAAAGCTTAGCCAGCAAAAATTGTTTTTATCAAAAGCCATATCCAGCACATTGCTTTGCAGCAAGCCTTCATTTACATTATAGCTGAATGAATTGTACCGTTCTATAGATTGAGCTGGGCAAGCTATACGCACACTCAATAAAAAATAAAATAGTAAGGTAAAAGTTTTCAAT
>MWWB01000057.1_pt1 | contig 20591 bp, 20 predicted proteins | sample 1047291 | NCBI WGS metagenome assembly MWWB01 (sample SAMN06349976, study PRJNA376086) | soil metagenome | isolation source: MS4-1 sample Antarctic (ecotone) soil | place: Antarctica | reverse complement strand
ATTGATTGTTTAAAATTAGGAAGATAGAGGCTGGTCAATTTTAAGGCTGCAAATGATATCATGCCACTGCGAGGTTCAGAAAAATGAAAATACTTGTGTGTAGGATCAACCTTGGAAAGATTTTGAATGCTTAGGAGACCGCCAGAAATAATATCTTGTTTAAAATAATCGTGAGCTTCCATAAAGTTCGTGCAACTCGTACCTTGGTTCGTATTTCGTACTTGTATTTAATACTTTCCCTCATCGTAACCTGTCCAAACTCTTCACCAACTTTTCATCTTTTCGTAAAGCTGAGGCAGCAAGAATAAAACAAACCATCACCGCAATCGGCAATAAACTTCCCCAGTAATAGGAGCCTTTTAATAAGGAGTTGTCTGCTTCAAACCTGGATATTTGCCATACTTCAATTGCTATAAGTACAACCGAAGCTAAAATTCCGATGATGGATAATTTAAGTTGTAGCGGCCGGTTTTTATATAGGAAGATGCAGGCAAGCGCTAATAAACCAACTGCTACACTTATCGCAAATAATAACAGGCTTTCTGTAGGCAGAAACTTCTTTACTACATTACCTGCTACCGTTGCTATGAAAATGGGAAGCTGTGTAAAAACAAACGCAAGTATTGCAGCAAGTAGTAGCCAAACTGATTGTATACGTTGTATCATAATAATTAGAAGTTTTAGTTTATATGTAGGAGCTTACAACAATTAAACCACCATTGCTCCATTAAATGCCGCCTCTATCCAAGTTCAGGATATAATTTGAATTGCTCCATAAATTCGTTCACCTCTTTTTTTATAGCTGCTACAACATTTTCATCATCAGGGTTCATTAAAACTTTGTCTATTGAATTAACTACAAATTGCATATGATCTTCGTTCATTCCCCGGGTGGTAATGGCAGGAACGCCAACACGGATACCACTGGTTACAAATGCACTTTTATCGTCGTAAGGAACCATATTTTTATTAATAGTAATGTCAGCTTTTCCTAAAACAGCTTCTGCTTTTTTGCCGCTGATGTTTTTATTTCTCAGGTCTATCAGCATTAAGTGATTGTCGGTTCCTCCGCTAATGATCTGGTAATCTTTTTCTGCAAATGCTTTAGCCATTGCCTGTGCATTGGCTATTATTTGTCTGGCATAACCGGTAAATTCATCTGTAAGAATTTCTCCGAATGCAATTGCCTTGGCAGCAATCTCGTGCTCAAGCGGGCCCCCTTGTGTTCCGGGAAAAACGGCCATATCCATAAGGTTGCTCATCATTCGAAGGTTACCTTTTACGTCCTTCAGCCCAAAAGGATTTTCGGAATCCTTTTTGATTAATATTACGCCACCCCGGGGACCGCGCAAAGTTTTATGTGTGGTAGAAGTAACAAAATGGCAATGCTCAAAAGGAGAGGACAGCAAATTTTTGGCAATTAAACCTGCAGGGTGGGCCATATCACACATTACAAATGCGCCTATCTCGTCGGCAACCTTTCGTATTCTTGCATAATCCCATTCGCGGCTATAAGCGCTTGCACCGCAAATAATCATCTTAGGTTTTATTTCCCGAGCCTTTGTTTCAAGCATTTCATAATCTACAAGACCCTCGTTTTTGGTAACTGCGTAAAAGTGAGGCTTGTATAATTTCCCGCTGAAGTTTACCCCGCTTCCATGTGTTAAGTGACCACCCATACTAAGATCAAGACCGAGGATAGCATCGCCCGGTTGAAGCACGGCCAGCATAACTGCCGCATTAGCCTGTGCCCCGCTATGGGGCTGAACATTGGCATATTCGCAATTAAATATTTGTTTTAAACGGTCAATGGCAAGTTGTTCTGTCTGGTCAACAATTTCGCAACCGCCATAATATCTTCTGCCGGGGTATCCTTCAGCATATTTATTCATCATTACATTACCCGTTGCCTGTATTACCTGAAGACTGGCAAAATTTTCTGAAGCAATCAATTCCAGCCCGTGGCGCTGGCGTTCCAGCTCTTTATTAATAAGATCGAAAACCAAGGTATCTCTTTGCATGTATTAATGTTTGGTGCGCAAAAGTAAGTACGAAGTACGAGATACGAAGCAAGAAGTAAGAGGTACGAAGTAAAGAAGTACGAAGAAGCAGGAAATAGAATTAGAGAGGAACGGAGCGTTACAAGCGAAAATGAGTGAATATTTTAAGGCAGGAAACCTCGATACAATCCTTCCTGTCCCTCGCAGATTTGTTCACAGGTATGCATTTCTTTAAAGTAAGAATTGCAGCCAAAGTTCAGTCTAATAAGTAAAGCATTAAAAAACCTACTTTCACACTTTACCGGAAGCGAAAACTGAGCGGTCAGATTTTTGATATTTATGAAGAGACCTGTTAAAAAGCTAATTGTGTAAAATGTTCAATCAATAAAGGATCAGCTAATGAAAGCAATCATACCGGTGGCTGGTGCAGGCGCCAAATTACGGCCACATACTTATACTCAGCCCAAGGCATTAATACCTATTGCCGGAAAAACAATTTTAAGTTTTATCGTCGACCAGTTGCACGAAGCGGGTATAAAAGAATTTATTTTTATCGTCGGATATTTAGGGGAGAAAATCCAGGATTATGTTGAGAATATGTATCCTGATCTTACGTGTCATTTTGTTTATCAAAATCAAAGACAAGGCACCGGCCACGCCATCGACTTAACCCGTTCCATTGTTGGAAATGAGGAAGTTTTTGTTACGTTAGGCGATACAATTTGCGAGTACGACGTTAGAGAAATGATGAGGAGCCCTTACAGTATGCTTGGTGTAAAAAAGGTAGATGACCCAAGAAGATTTGGAGTAGCAGAAATTGATAGCAACGGATTTATAGAACATTTGGTTGAAAAGCCGGCGATACCAAAAAGTAATATGGCTTTAGTTGGCATATATAAGATAAAGGAAACCGAATTTTTATACGCCTGCCTTCATCATTTATTAGTTGATGATATTAAAAGCTATGGTGAATATAACCTGACGGATGCTTTAGATTGTATGATACAGCGCGGCGCTAAGTTTAAAGCCTTTAAGGTTAAGAACTGGTTTGATTGCGGTAAAAAAGAAACGCTGCTCGAAAGCAATGCTACCCTCCTGAAAAAAGTTGGGGGTAATGTAAAAGCAGATCATGGTTACGAGGACACCATTATCATTCCGCCTGTAAGTATTGCTTCCGGCTGCATTATAAAAAAAGCTATCATTGGTCCGCACGTGGCTATTGGGGCAAATACAAATATTCAGCGTTCAATTGTTAGAGATAGTATTATCGGCTCTTATACAAACTTGTACGAAGTAGTGCTCGATAATTCTTTGATCGGGAGCGATGCCTCAGTTCGTGGCTTAAGTCGCAGCCTGAATATCGGGGATAATACGGAGATAGATTTTGGGTAACTAAAATCTTTTCTTTCCCAATGGATTTGCAGATTGATGAAATAACCCTTTCACTTCTACTATATTGCCCTTAATTTGGTAAACAATCATGTGAGGATATTTCTTCAAAGTTATCCTTCAAAGCTTAGTAGAAATTTGAAAATAATTTTTAGGATGTAGTAGAATTTTATCTAAAGCTGATAGGAAATTTAAATTAAAATCTGTGCTGAGCGAGCATGAAATTTTTATTATAGTATTCAAATGCCTCTGCAAAGTCTCCAGTACTCTACTGTCTATAATTATTTCGTATTTCATTTATTTTCTTACCTAACTTTTTTTTGAAATCTTCTATTGATATAAATTCAGCTTTTCCTGATTCTGCATCTTTAACTCTCTTATCAAGTTCCTTCCATTGCTCCGGAGTCAATTCATCTTCAGCTAAAATATCATCATCAAATTCCAGGTCTTCCTGCAGGGCATAATATAAATTTACTTTTTCTTCTTTTGGCAGTTTCAATGCTTCTTCAATTAGTGAGCTCATAACATTTTGTTTTAAAGTTACCTAATATTGAGAAGCAAACTATTAGTTATGGAAGGATTTAGCAACGGCATTACCCAGCTCTTCAAAATTCAGTATCCCATTATACAAGCAGGTATGGTTTGGGCAAGCGGGTGGAAACTTGCAAGTGCTGTAAGCAATGCCGGAGGACTGGGAATAATTGGCAGCGGCAGTATGTATCCTCATATTCTTAAAGAGCACATTCAACAATGTAAACAGGCAACCAATAAACCCTTTGCGGTAAACGTTCCGCTTATTTATCCTGATATAGAAAAGCACATAGCAATTATAATTGAAGAACAGGTAAAGATTGTTTTTACAAGTGCGGGCAATCCGAAACTATGGACGTCTAAACTCAAAGAAAATGGTATCACGGTTGTGCACGTGGTAAGCAGCAGCGAGTTTGCAAAAAAAGCAGAAGCGGCAGGATGTGATGCAGTAGTGGCCGAAGGCTTTGAAGCGGGCGGACATAATGGGAGAGAAGAAACAACTACTATGGTTTTAATTCCGGCAGTTAAAAATGCTGTGCGAATACCTGTGATTGCCGCTGGTGGCATTGCTACCGGAAGGCAAATGCTGGCAGCCATGGTGTTAGGTGCAGAAGGCGTGCAGGTGGGCAGCCGTTTTGTTTGTTCTGTTGAAGCATCTTCACATATCAACTTTAAAGAGGCGGTAGTTAAAGCCGGGGAAGGAGCAACGATGTTAAGCATGAAGAGCATTATTCCGGTAAGGCTGATGATGAACAGGTTTTACCAGCAAATTAAGACTGCTGAAGAACAAGGCGCATCTAAAGAAGAGTTGCAACAAATTTTAGGCAAAGGCCGCGCAAAAAAAGGTATGTTTGAAGGAGATTTAGATGAGGGTGAATTAGAGATAGGCCAGGTAAGTGCTTTAATCAACAATATCATTCCTGCCGCTGAAATAGTGAACGAAATTTGGCAGGATTTTAATGCAGCTTTAGAACATCCTTTAATGTAATACGTACATGAGAACGAAAATTGTAGTGCTGTTATTTGCAACAGTACTTTTATCAATAGCTGCTTTTAGCCAACAGGAAAACGCTGCCATCATAACCGGGACAGTAATAGATGCACACACAAGAATGCCGATACCCGAAGCAGTTGTTACACTAAAATCAAATTCTTTTAAAGGAGAAAAGTATATCCTCACAGATTCTGCAGGCTCATACCGAATAAACAATCTACCGGCCGGAGTTTATCACATCAGTTTTGAAATGGAAGGATACGCTACTTTTACTAAAGACAGTATTGTTGTAGCTGAGGGGATGGCATTAGCTATGAGTTATGGATTGACGAAACAAAGAAGAAAAAGAGGAAGTTAGATCAACATTCCTCTTGAACTAGAGTATAAAATTGAATCAGAGACTCCTTACCTCCCTAACGCTTCAACTTTTCCTGAGTGTCCATTTCCACATTTCTTTCCAGGTAGCTTTTTTACCATACATTAAAATTCCTGTGCGATAAATTTTTGCACTTAACCATGTCGTAAGCAGGAAGCCCGCCACCAGTAACAGCATACTCAGAATTAATTGCCAGTACGGAACTGTTCCCGGAACGCCAAAGGGTATCCTCGCCATCATAACCACAGGGGAGAAAAACGGGATGAGGCTCGCCCATGTGGCAAGAGAACCGGATGGGTTTGTTATCGCATTCATCATTATTACTATCGAGATTATAATGGGCATTGTAACAGGCAGCATCAGGCTTTGTGCATCCTGCGGATCCTCGTTAACTGAACAACCTACTGCCGCAAATAAAGCTGCATAAAACAGGTAGCCAAATAAAAAATAGAATAAAAAACATCCGATGATTAAGAACCAGTTTGCTTCGCTCATAGTATTTCTAAATCCATCAAAACCACTTGTAGCATTGGCTGCCATCTTAGCATTTCCCGCTGGTAACTGCTGGCTTGCTTCTGTTGCCTGCTGAATTGTTTCATGAGATAAGAAGAATGAAGCTGCTGCAGATAAACCTATAATTAAAATTATCCAAATAAGAAACTGAGTTAAACCTACTGCCCCAATGCCAACTATTTTACCAATCATTAGTTGAAATGGCTTCACAGACGAAATTACCACTTCTGCAATACGGTTTGTTTTTTCTTCCATTACCCCACGCATTACCATACTTCCATAAATAAAGAGCGTAATATAAATGAGAAATCCGCCACCATATCCAATGCCATAAGCAAGTGCACTGTTTCCTTTTTTAACTTCTGAACCCTCATAGTATGCCTGTTCTATTGTTGCTTTGCCCGCTTTCTTTTTTTCATCGTCCAGTTGCTTTATATCAATATTATATTTCGTTTTAAGCATCTGGTTTTCCAGTGCATCATTAATCTTTTGTTCAAGGTTGCCTTCAGCAACTATTCCAAATTGTTTTTTGCTTATCAATCTGTAACTCTTTGAAGCATTCTCGGGAGGATATAATACTGCCGTGTAACCTTTTGCTTTGTAATTGCTACTATCCACATCTGCCGGAAACTCAAATGTTATCGCTTTTGCATTCTGTAGATTATCCTTAAAAAAACCGTTCTTATCAATTACAGCAACCTTTTCTTTGTCCACATTTTTAACTGATATAAAGGTTACAGCAGTTATTAATCCTACAAATAATAACGGGGTGAGAATAGTAGAAAGGATGAAGGTTTTATTACGAACCCTTGTAAGGTATTCTCGTTTTATAATTAGGAAAATTTTGTTCATGAAGGTGGTTTAGCAATTATGAATCAGGAATGGTGAGTTATGAATGAAGGGTGATGATGATGAATGATGAATTAGGAGTTATTAGTGATAGGATATAATAAAATTTTTAAATGAAGTTCTTTTGATTCAGGAGAATATGGTTTCAATAACAAAAATTGTACGGAAACAAGTATCATATTACACAACTCATCACTTATAACTCCTAATTCCTAATTCCTAATTCCAATTCATCATTCAAAATTCATCATTCAAAATTCATCATTCAAAATTCATCATTCAAAATTCAAAATTCACAACTCATAATTCTTATCCCAGCGAAGCCTCCATTGTTATGTCTATACTGTAAGCGTTACTTACCGGGCAAGTACGTTTAGCTTCTTCGGCGCACTCTTTAAATTTTTGCTCATCAATACCGGGCACTGTTGCTTTACACGTTAAGTGCGAAGTTGTAATGGCACCATTTTCTAAGCTTATAGCACAAGAAGTTTCAATTTTTTCAGGTGTAAAACCTGCAGCGCCTAATACAAAGCTTAACTTCATACTAAAGCAGCCGGCATGTGCAGCAGCCATTAATTCTTCGGGATTTGTGCCTACTCCTTCTTCAAAACGTGACTTGTAAGAATATTGGTTTCCATTTAAAACACCACTTTGTGTACTAACTGTTCCTTTTCCTTCTTTACCGGAACCATTCCATACTGCGGTTGCATTACGTTTCATAATTTTTGTTGTTTAAATTTAATTATTAAATTGTCTATATAATCTTAGAATAGATTTCTAAGAAAGACAAACATACGAACGCGGACAATTGTTCAGGTTAATAATTTTTACAAAAGCAAGAAAAGGGGCGTATCGTTGAGAGACAATTCAGAATTAGTGAAATAGAACACGGATGACACTGATTAAACGAATAATTACAGTTCATATATTTTAGATCCATGTCTTCTGGGTTCCCTTTATTTTATTTTTAAACACCCTAAAGAAATAGATTTCGGGATTGAGCATTAGGTTTTCTTTGCTCAAGTTACCGACCACTATAAGGAAAGATTTAATTGAGCAGCAGGTGGTAAGGCTAATAAATATTTAGTCAGACAAGTTGTAACTTTTCATTAATGCTTAAGTTGGAATGTTACGATGAAAACAATTATTTAATTTTATTACAACTCTAAAAGAAAGGTTATCAATAGTTAAAAAGAAAAACTAAAATGACCGGAACAACTTCCACATATTATAAATCGCCCATTGGAGTAGTAAAGATCAGTGGCACAGCAAAGTATATAAGTGAAGTTATATTTTTAGATAGCATAGATGAACCTGTTGCTTCAGAAGATAACCATCTATTGCTTAATCAATGCGTGGAAGAATTGATCCAGTACTTTAATGGTAACCGCTTATCGTTTGATATTCCTGTTCATCAAAAAGGAACAGAATTTCAATCGAGGGTTTGGGGAGAATTGATAAATATAAAATATGGCAAAACAGTTAGCTACATGGATCTCGCCAAACGTTTGGGCGATCCAAATTGTATAAGGGCCGCCGCGGGCAGTAACGGTAAAAACCAGGTTTGCATCATTGTTCCCTGTCATCGCGTAATTGGAAGCAACCAAAGTTTGGTAGGTTATGCAGGCGGACTATGGCGCAAAAGGTGGCTGCTGAACCATGAAAATAGAGTTGCGCACGGGGTGCAGACTTTGTTCTAAAACAAGGTTGATTAGAAATAGAACAGGTTAGCACGTCTCAACATTCTCTCTTTGTTAGCTTCGTATCTTGCAAAACTTATAAATCATGTGTAGGTGTTTTTAAAAAAGATTTGTTATAGATGACTACAGAAATTTTATTACAAAAAGGAGATATTACAAAACTGCAGGCAGATGCAATTGTAAATGCAGCAAACAGCTCTTTAATGGGAGGCGGTGGTGTAGACGGAGCAATACACAAAGCGGGCGGGCCGGCAATATTAGCTGAATGCATGGAAATTAGAAAGAAACAAGGCGGATGTGAAACAGGAGAAGCCGTGATTACTAATGCAGGAAATCTACCTTGTAAAAAAGTTATTCATACGGTAGGGCCGGTGTTTCAGGATGGCAAACAAAATGAAGAGGCGCTGCTTGCAAATTGTTACACTAACTCCCTTAAACTCGCTGTTGGAAACGGTTTACGTTCTGTGGCTTTTCCTAACATCAGTACGGGTGTTTACCGCTTTCCAAAACCACAAGCTGCACAAATTGCCGTTAGTACTGTTCAAAACTTTGTTGCTGCTAATCCGGAGGCTTTCACTGAAATCATTTTTATATGTTACGACGAGGAAAACTATTCTTTATATAAAAGATTGCTGCAAAAAGCCTGATGGATATAATAACCTTTCGCATAGAAAAAATCAGGCTTGAAACCCCGGAGAGTTTTACATTTTTTCTAAAAGAAATAAATGGCAGAACCGTTACCTATAAGGCGGGTCAGTTTCTTACCCTATTATTAAATATTAATGGCCGGGAGATCAGGCGATCTTATTCTTTAAGCTCTGCCCCTTCGGTTGATAAAAATCTATTCATTACTGTTAAGAGAATTTCTAACGGAGAAGTTAGCCGGTACCTTACAGATAACTTAAAAGAAGGAGACCTCATAAGGGCATTGCAACCCGCCGGCAGATTTGTGATCAACAATTATAATGAAGAGCTTTATTGTTTCGTTACAGCAGGCAGCGGAATTAACCCGGCTTATTCATTAATAAAGCACTTACTAAACAATGCAGGCCAGCAAAAAATTCTGTTGATCTATCAAAACAGGAACGAACAAACTGCCATCTTCAGAAAGGAGTTATTGCTTTTGCAGGAAGGTTATAGAGACCGCTTCACCATTCTCGAACTTTTTAGCCAACCTGCCAATCATCAACTTCCGCCTAAAAGGCTTAATAATTTTTTGCTTGAGCATCTTGTAAAAAAATATATTGAAAGAACCTTTGTTCAATTTTATTTATGCGGTCCCGCACTTTTTATGAAGATGGCCGAGTTTACTTTAAAAACGATGGGTTACGATCCATCCAGAATATTTAAAGAAAACTTTGTAATAGATACTCCTCCGCCACCAGCTTTTATGATAGATGCCGAGCCAAAGAAAGTTACTATTTACATGAAGCATAACCAGTACCAGCTTCAGGTTAAATACCCCGAAAGTATTTTGCAGGCAGCATTAAAACACCAGGTTCATCTGCCTTACAGCTGTCGTGGTGGAAGATGCAGCACATGTACTGTCCGGCTATTGGCAGGAAAAATAAAAATGAGTATAAACGATGTGCTTACCGGGAAAGACATTGAAGCAGGGCTTGCACTTACCTGTGTAGGTTATGCTGAAACCGATGTGGTGTTGCAGGTAGAATAAATACTTCGGTTTTAACTACTAATGCCTATCGGATTAGTATTTGCGATGGCACGGCTTCTATGTTCCGTCTGCCCTTGAGAGGTTTGTTAAGCATCAATTGTAATTTCACCTTTTTTAAAATCCACACAAATCTTATGGTCTCTTAAAAAATCAAGTCCAATAACTCCGTCATAGTCAGATACTATGCCATGGGCCAAAAAGTCGTAAACCTGAACATCGAAATTTGTCCTGCTTATGCCTAGTGATGATAACTCTTCGATTTCATAAATTTCCACAATGATTATTCCGTTAGAAGTTTCAAGTTCTTTCTCGCCTTGCTATTTTTTTATTCGTACCCGGAAAAGTATAGGACGTTACTGTCAATGGTAGTATGTGTTGCCGCAGTGTCAAGAGCAAGTCTGAATTCGTATTTGCTCTCAATAATAGCGTTAACAATTATTATGTCTTCGTTAGAGGGCAGGTCAAACTTAAAACTAATCATAGGCGTCGTAAAATTCCAATCCTTCTATTTTGTTTTAAGTCGCCGGCAAACGCAATCGTCACCTTTGAAAAATTCTGTGTCTTGTCTCTGCCGATGTAGCAAACTTCCTTTTTGTCTTTACTGTGATATAATACTACGCCGCCTAAAACGGTTGTATTCTTCATTTCAGGATTTCCCAGCAAGACCCATTCCTCTGGATACATTTGTTTAATCTTTTCAAACGGAACGAAATCAGCCTCCATAATTGAATTATTTATGCTGTAAATTTACGAAATTATAAGTCCTGCTCGAATGTTAAGGTTTATCAACATATTATCACCAACACGTTAAAACCCGGTATTAGTATAGCCTTTTAAAAACCTGAAATTTCTGCAAGCTTACTTTCATTTCCAACCCTGTTAGCAGCAGATACTGCAATGCGGCTTAAAGGAATGAGCTTTTCTCCTGAAGTTCTTTTCAGTTCGTACGAACGATCCTTACGGTTAAGAATCTGATAGTTCCAGTCGTTACCATATTTAAAATAAACGACCCACCGGAACACCTTATTCTCATGCGGATGCTTCCAGGTAATATTTATTTTATCTTCCTTTAATTCTGTTGTTATGGCAGGCGCTTCGGGGGGTGTATTATCTAACCAGGGAGAAGCAGGAACGAGCGCTTGTTTTTTATAAGGACCATCCAGAATAGCCTTAGCCACGTTTGGGTATTTGGTTAAAGCAGAAATGCTCCAGTGTACTGCACCTTTACTTTGCGGCAACATCCCCCTCGTAATCATGATTTGATTAATTGTTTCATCTATGTTTTTATCATCGCCACCTTTGTAAACACTTATACCCGGCCAGAGATGACGACTATGTGTATTTTCTCCGGCCCACCAACCAAGCAATACGGGAAAACTTTGCGGAAGCCTATTAATGTCCCAATATAATTGAGGTGTAAAATAATCCACCCAGCCTTTATTAAGCCAAAGGCGGGCATCAGCATATAATTTGTCATACTGATCAAATCCTTCTATCGACTCAGGAAAGCCGGGCCGCCAAATGCCGAAAGGACTCAGGCCAAACTTCACCCATCTTTTTTCTGCTTTAACCTCTTTGTAAACACGCTCTATAAAGTCATTTACACTTTTTCGTCTCCAATCTCCGCGTGTTAATTTACCCCCGCTTTTTGTGTAAGCCGCCCAACTATCACCATCAGGAAAATCTTCGTTTAAATTATAGGAAGGATACGGATAAAAATAGTCGTCGAAATGAACGCCATCAATATCATATCGCTTTACAAGATCTCTTACAACCGAAGCTGAAAGATCCTGCGTTTCTTTCTTCGAAGGATCAAGCCACCAATAACCCTCCTTTAAAAATACAGACAAGCCCGGAAGGGTTTTTACAATAGACTTTTCGCTTACTGCACCGCCATCTTTATGGTGCGACCGGTAAGGATTGAGCCATACATGCAACTCTAATCCGCGATCGTGAGCTGCTTCTATCCAAAATTCTAAAGGATCGTAGTAAGGATCAGGGGCTTTTCCTACTTCGCCTGTCAGATAGTAAGACCAGGGTTCAATATTGCTTTTATACAACGCATCTGTTTGCGGACGTACCTGGAAAATAACAGCATTAAAGTTATGAGCCTTTAAAAAATCAAGTAACGATAAAGCTTCCTGCTGCTGCTCTGCAGTACTCAGCCCCGGCTTGCTCGGCCAGTTTATGTTAGAAACCGTTGCAACCCATGCGGCTCTAAATTCAGCCTGTGCTTTTGGAGCGACTCCCGCAGTGTCTGTTGTTACAATATGCCTTGACCCCGTGCAGGAGATTAGCAAACATAAAAAGCAAAAGCCCGGCACAATTAGCCCTAACTTTTTAAACATAAAGAACGATTGATTTAATTTAAAGCAAATTGCAAGAACAACATCTTTACATAAACTATACTTGTCAGTTTCATTAAAATGCTTGCACTAATACCGGAGCGTTCGCAATATATAAAGGCATAAAAATCTTTTACCACCCATCACCATCCATCATGTTTCCGAATTTACCCAAAACACTTCCTTCTTCTTTACTATGGCCGCGGCCATAAGATAAAATACGGCTTGCTAACCGGCTAACCGGCAATGTTTGTATCCAAACTTTTCCCGGACCTCGTAAAGTAGCAAAGAACAATCCTTCTCCGCCAAAAATAGTGTTACGAATGCCGCCTACAAATTGAATATCGTAATTAACGTTTTGCGTTAAGGCAACAAGGCAACCGGTGTCAATCTTTATTAATTCGCCTGCCTGTAATTGTCTTTCAAATACATGTCCGCCAGCATGTACAAAAGCCATCCCGTCACCTTCCAGTCTTTCCATTATAAAACCTTCACCTCCAAAAATACCAGTCCCTAATTTTCGCTGAAAGTCAATGCCTATGCTTACACCTTTGGCTGCACATAAAAATGCATCTTTCTGGCAAATAACCTTTCCTCCTAATTCAAGTAGATCCAACGGAATAATTTTACCGGGATAAGGAGAAGCAAAACTCACCTTCTTCTTACCCATTCCAACGTTACTAAATGCTGTCATAAACAAACTTTCACCTACCAGAAGTCGTTTACCGGCACCTAATAATTTACCCAATAAACCACCAGAATTTTGCTGGCTTCCATCGCCTAAAATGGTAGTCATTTGTATTCCATCGTCCATCATCATAAAGCTTCCGCTTTCTGCAATGGCTGTTTCATTAGGGTCTAATTCAATTTCTACGTATTGCATTTCCTCGCCTACAATACGAAAATCTATCTCATGATTTGTACGCATACCTTGTGTTTTTTTGGTAAATATATCTACCGATGGATAAATAAAAAAGGGCATTCTAAACTTCTGAAGCTGAACCTTCACATTAAATAAGACCGATGTGAATTACTGTTGTGATATTAAATGCAGAGTTAGAGATGCAGATGGATATTATGAAAGCATTTTCAATGATGAGATCTTATTAATTTAGATATTACAAATAGAAAAGCCGCTCAAATTGAGCGGCTTTCATTGTATTGATTGCTTGCTTAAAACCAACTTCTTATCCATTTCTCATTAACCTTTCCTCCTAATCTTTTAAAGCGGCGGCTAACCTCATACCTGTGACGGAACATGGTTATTACCATTAAAGGAATAAATAAAAGGGTTAATGGCGGAATGCCCAATATGCTTATCCAGGTTCCACCGTACTGCCTGCGCATTGGCCTCTTTAAACGTTCTGCTATTAAATACATAGCAGGTACAATAACAAGCGTCATGAAGAAGGCAAAGGTTAACCCGAAGATGATCGTCCAGGCCAGAGGCTTCCAGAAACTTGCACTGGCGCCACCAAAAAAGATGTGGGGATTTAACTCCGAAAACATAGTGACAAAATTTATGTTGAACCCGATGGCAAGAGGTATCAGTGCAAGTATTGCTGCAATAGCTGTAAGCATTACAGGTATGATACGGGTTTTCCCCGCTTGTACAACGGCCTCCCTGGTCTTTAATCCGCGGCTCCTTAATTCATCTGCAAACTCGATAACAAGGATACCATTCTTAACTACGATACCTGCAAGTCCTACAATACCAATTCCGGTCATTACCACGCTTATTGTCATACCTGTAAGTGCAAAACCCAGTAATACCCCAATAATACTAAACACGATTTCGGTAAGAATAATAACGGGCTTACTTACAGAATTAAATTGCAGCACCAAAACAAATAATATGAGCATTAATGCAATCAACAAAGCTTTACCTAAAAAAGCTCCTGTTTCTGCCTGTTGTGCACCTTCACCTGTTTGCGAGATAGTTACATCATCTGCAGTTTTATTAAAATCTGAAATGGCAGTAAGTAATCTTGCATTTACATCGGTTGGTGTATATCCGCCTAATACATTTGAATATAATGTGATTACTCTTTTTGCACTTTTCCGTTTAATGCTTCCGTAAGTGCTGGTATAATCAACTTTTACGAGAGAGCTTATGGGGATGGATTTTACCTGTCCGCCACTTGCCATATCACGAAACACAATTCTCATATTCAGGAGGTCGGGTAACGTTTTCCGTTGCATTTCAAGATTGCGTAACTGAATTTTATACTCTTCTTCGCCTTCCTTAATTTTAGAAATCTCCCTTCCAAATAATGCTGTACGAAGCTGCATACCTATCTGTGCTGTAGAGACACCTTCAATCAATGCTCTTTGGCGATCTATATTTAATGAAATTTCAGGATTGGTAAGATCAACATCTAACTTTAGTTCTTCCACACCTGGTATTTGCAAATTATCAAGATAGTTCTTAAGATCTACGGCAGTTTTAGTGAGGTGATCAAAATTTTCACTTGTTACTTCTATGTTTATCGGCGGCTCTGTTGGAGGACCACTCGCTTCCTGGCCAACAGAGATTGTAGCACCAGGTATCCCTTTCATAGCAGTTCGAATTGAGTCTAAGTAAGGCCGGGAGGATACTCCGTGGCGTTGTTCAAACTCTATAAAAGAAACCTGGATACGACCTGCTTCGGGCCTTGTACTTCTGTCGCCACTGCTGGGATCGGCAGCGCCAACCGCAACGTTGGAAATAACACTTTCAACAATAGGATTTGTTTTTCCGTTTTCATTTCCTAAAACATGATTTACTCTCGCTTCCAGTTGACGGGTAACGGAGTCGGTATAAGTTACGCTTGTGCCCACGGGTAACTTTAGGTAAACATACACCTGGTTCGGATCACCCTGCGGAAAGAAAACTACCGGAACTCCTCTAACGGCAAATAATATAATAGAGAGTACAAAAAGGCCGAAAGTGCCGAGTAATAAATGAACAGGTCTCCAGCCTTTTAGTGCCCAGCGCAACATGCGTTCATAATGACCCATAATATATGGTAAGGCGTTATTTTGAAACTTATGTATTAAGCCGTCTAACACATATGTGTTTAACACCAGCAGAAGGGCAAATAAGATCAGCAGGTTTCCGCCGAAATAAAAGCCAAAGATGTCAAGCAGAATTCCTACGCCCAATAGGGTAAGAAAAGCCGGACTTCTAAACACTGCTTTTTTTGCCGGCTTCGTTTCTCCTTCAGGATGGTTCATGAAATCAACAGCAAATACGGGGTTCATTATAAACGCTACCACTAAAGATGCAGCTAATGTAAAGATGAGCATCGTTGGCAGGTAGATCATAAACTTGCCAATAATACCCGGCCAAAATAACAGCGGAAAGAAAGGTGCAAGCGTAGTTAAAGTACCTGCTAATACAGGAATAAAAACTTCACCGGCCGCCCTTCGTGCAGAAATAGCAGATGATAATTTTCCTCCTCCTTCCACAAAAATCCGGTGAGTATTTTCTATTACCACAATGGCATCGTCTACAATAATTCCTAAGCCAAATAACAAGGCAAACAACACTATAAAGTTCAATGTAACATTTGAGCCTGTTATTAATTCTGCCGCCGGCAGAAACAGGAAGGCTACGAACATACTTAACGGCACAGACAGCGCAACAAAGAATGCATTGGTTATGCCCATAAAAAACATGAGGATAATTAACACCAGTACGAAGCCAATAACTATGGAGTTAACCAGATCGTTAAACGAGGTACGTGTTGCTTTACTTTGATCGGCAGTAAATACTACTTTTAAATTTTTAGGCAGAACAGAACCGCGCATTTCTTCCACTGATCTTTTAACATCATCGGCAGTTTTTATAAGATTTTCACCCGCTCTTTTAATGATATTAAGAGTAACAACATTTTTTCCATTTAAGCGGGCAAAACTTTCTCTTTCTTTAACCGTGTCCCTAATCTCTGCAATGTCCCTTAAATAAATAGGTGAACCACCCGTGTTGCGGACAATGATCTGCTGAAGGTCGTAAGCATTCTTAAACTGGCCTTTTACCTGCAATGTTCGCTTCATTGTGCCTACTTCTAATAAGCCTCCTGAAACATCCATGTTCTCCCGAGAGACGGCACCGGCAATATCATCGAAGGTGATGTTGGACGCCTGCATCTTATAATTGTCAACATTTATCTGGAACTCACGTTCAGGAGCGCCTACTATATCAACTCTTGTTATTTGTGGCAACTCTTCAAGTTTGTCTTGTATATCCTCTGCAAAGGTTGCAAGCTTTAATAAATCGTAATCGCCGCTTATGTTTATGTACATAATTGGAAATTCTGAAAAGCTTACCTCCTGAACATTTGGATCCTGAGTAAGGTCGGTTGGCAGATCTTTTTTAGCTTTATCTACTGCATCTTTCACTTTTTGCAGCGCCACATCTACTTGTACATCTGTAGTAAACTCTACCATAATAGCAGAAAAATCCTGGAGAGATGTGCTCGTAAGTTTATTGATCTTTGCGCCGGTAATACCTTTCAGTTCTTTTTCAATAGGCTGGGTTACCAGGTTTTCAATATCCCTCGGTGAGTTACCAACATAAATAGTTTGAATATATACTGTCGGAATAACAATATCGGGAAACTGCTCTTTCGGCAATGTTACAAACTGCGTTATACCAATAAGCGATACAAAAATTACCAGCAGGTATATGGAGGTTTTATTTTTAATTGACCAGGTGGTAGGGCCAAACTCTTTGAACTTATTTTTTAAGGCATTCATATTGGTAATTGTTTAACCACATAGGCACATAGGCACATAGTTGGTTGTTTTATTGTTTGGGTAAACCTGCGTAGAGTTCGTTTACCATTGTTTTTTGTCCTTCTTTAAAAATGTTTGTACAGTTAAAATTTATAAGAATTCCTTTAGGTTTTTGAAGGAGCTTCATATAAGTTAGAAGTTGAGCATCATATAATGGATGTAGTGCTTCAACAGCTTTTAGTTCTACCACGATTATGTCTTCTACAAGCACATCTAATCTTAACTCTGTATCTAAAGTCTCTCCTTTGTAATTGATAGGCACATTGAGGTGACTGCTATAATTCAAGCCTTTTCTAAAAATTTCATTCAGGTAACATTTATGATAAATACTTTCTAATAATCCGGGTCCTAATTCTTTATGTACTTCAATTGCACATCCTATCAGTTTGTATGTAAGTTCATCATAGATATTTTTGAGTTATCATCCCTATGTTTCTATGTGCCTATGTGGTTAAATATTTATCTTTTACTTAGGCTGCTACTGAAACTAACTGACCATCATACAAACTTTGGAAACCTTCGGTTATAATAATGTCTCCTCCCTGTAAGCCACTCTTAACTTCAAGCTTGTCGCCGTATAATTCACCTACGGCTATCTCGCGTTTACGCGCCACCATTTTATCGCCTTCCTTAACTGCTATTAAAACAAACTTTCCTCTTTCATCTGTTTGCAGTGTATTTATAGGAACAGTTATAGCATTGGATTTGGTATAGTCCTGTATTTTAATGGAAGCCGTTAGATTAGGCTTTACGTTTTTATCAGAAGGAATTTTTGCTTCAGCAATAAAACCCCGCGATAGAGTACCAATAGCCTGGCTAATTAATGAAATAGATGATTTATAGGTCTTATTTACATCCGGTATTGTTACAATAACCGGTGTTCCTTTAGATACACGGCTCAGGTAGTTCTCCGGTATATTCGTAACTACTTTAAGATTTCTTGTGTTAACTATTTTTATTCCCATTGTGGGAGCGCCTGTAAAAGTTTCGCCTGCATGAATATTAACTTCATCTGCCACACCATTAACATTACTTACCACATTAGTTGTAGCTAACTGTTCCTGTGCAAGTTTTACACTTTCCTGCTGTGTTCTTAAATTTGCTTGTAGAGCATCAACATTAGTTTTGTATTGCATTAATTGCACTTCTGAACCTATATTCTGATCCCACAAATTTTTGTATCGCTCATAAACACTTTTAGCTAATGCCAGTTGAGCTTTTGTTGCTTCCATACCCTGCTTTGCAGCAGCCACGTTTTGCCTTACAATAGCATCATCCAGTTTTAAAAGCAATTGACCTTTTCTTACAACCTGACCTTGTTTTACATAAACGGCTCTAACCTGTCCGCCCATTCCGCGGGGAGATATATAAGAAGTATTTTCAGCATCTACCTTTCCCTGAAGATCGATATAATGCGTAAAGTTTTCAACTCTTACGGTATCTAACACGACAAGCTTACCTTTTTCAGCATTTCCATTTGCAGTGTCAACTTTAGAAATATCTGCCTGAAGTTTCTTTATCTCAGCATTAAGATCGGCCTGCTGCTTCTTTAGTTTTTCCAGCTTCGACTTCTGATCATTTAAAGCGCCGTCTTTTTCTTTCTTACCGGCTCCGCAACTCACGATAAGAATGGCGAATATGGATATGAAAAATAATTTAATAAACGATTGCATATAACTTGTATTAATTTTTGATTTTTTAATTTTGGTTATTGAAGTTTTCCCAATGATGACTGGAAGCCTATCTTAGCTATTATAGCATTATATAAAGCGTTGAAATAATTTGATTGCGAGGTTTGCCAATCGTTATCGGCCTGCAAAACTTCGAAGCTTGATCCAATGCCTGCTTCAAACTTCTTCTTGGTAGCGTTATAAACATTTTCTGCAAGTGCCATATTTCTTTGCTGCGTATCAAGATTGACAAGGGAATTTTTAAGAACTTCTTTTGACACTGTTTGCTGCAGATCAATTACCTGTTTTACATTTTCAATGTTATTATCAATTTTCTCAACATTCAACTGCGCCTGCTTTACCCTTGCTTTGCGCTGGCCTCCGTCAAAAATGGGAAGGTTTAGATTTAGACCGACGAATGCACTTTTTAACCAGCGCGTGTCTTTGTCGGTAAAGAACTTCTGACCCAACCCGTTCACCGAGTAGTTGCCTGCCAATGCTACAGTCGGCAAGTATCCAAGCTTATTTCTTTTTACATCCAGCTCACGAAAGCGCCTTGTGTAATCAAGTGTTCTTATCTCAGCCCGGTCTTCATACTTAAAGTTTTCGTCGAGCATATTTTCTTTAATGGCTTCTGTTGTCAACTCTTCTTTAAGAACCACAGTGTCTTTTTGAGAAAGTCCTAAAGCGAACTTTAAGGCAGCATAAGATAGGTTAACCGAACTTTCAACAAAACTGGTGGTAGTTCTTAAGTTATTCAATTGCACCTGCACTTTATCTAAATCCAATCTTTCAGCAAAGCCATTTTTAAACATTATTGAATCGTCGTTATATAATTTTTCTAGCCGCCGCACGCCTTCATTTAAAAAGTATAACTGCTTTTGGGCAATCAGGATTGCATAATATCTGCGGTAGGCGCTATCTTTTATTTTTTCCTTTGTTTGCTCGATAAAAGCATTTGAAAGATCGAGAGCCGTCTGCCTCGCCTGTATTCCCACAAATACATCAGGTTGAAATAATAGCTGCTGAAATCCTGCTCCTGCTGCTACGTTCCAGGGTTGCTGAAAGCTTACCGGCACTAAAGTAGGTGATGGTATGGGCGTGCCTTGTGGCAATATTTTTTCCTTAACCAGCACATTATAGATGCCCGCATCTGCTCCATTTGGAAACAGGATTTGCGGAAGTTTTAGGTAATATTGTGTTCCTGCATTCGCAGTTATTTGTGGTAAAGCCCTTCCTATTATTTCCCTGTTTAAAGCTTCCTGAATTTTGTAATCTACTTGTGCATTTTTTAATTCTATCACATTCTTATATGCCAGCTCAACCGCGTCCCTAACAGTTAATTCGTACCTGCTTTGCGCTTTTGCTACCGCACTTGCCGTTATAAGAAACAGAAATAAATAAGGCAAAACTTTTATCTGTTTACTCATTTTAGTTTTGTTTTAAGTCTTTGTTGTTTGTATTTATCTATCAGTTTATGAGCTTTTAAGGTTGCAATACCGTACAGGTAATGCTCTAATGTTTGCTTCTCCACATCAACCAAATTATATTTACGGAAGGGAAAAATTTCCTGGTTAAAGGGAAGGAATATAGTTTCTAACCTGATTTTTGTTGTTACATCTACATCCAGGTCTTCCCGGTACAAACCTTCTTTAATTCCCCATTCTAAATTTTCTTTTACTGTGTTGTACATGAAATTGTTCTTATGTAGCGAAAGCTTTGAAAAAGCTTCGTAATGAAACTTTTCAAGATCATGAAATAGTACAGGAT
>MWWB01000056.1_pt1 | contig 20598 bp, 15 predicted proteins | sample 1047291 | NCBI WGS metagenome assembly MWWB01 (sample SAMN06349976, study PRJNA376086) | soil metagenome | isolation source: MS4-1 sample Antarctic (ecotone) soil | place: Antarctica | reverse complement strand
TTTCATATACAAGTCTTTTTTGCAGCAATTGATAGTTAATTTTCCTTCGCAATAAAAAGAAACTAATTTAATTCATGATTAATTTTTTCTTACTGATAAATGTATTGATTTAAATAGCACAAGCGGAAATCTTGACCAAATGAATAACCGGCGTGTGCGATTGTTCAACTTGTCTGACTTGTTTCACGCTTAGAAATAGTAGTTCCTGAAAATTCATAAGTGCCGGCGGCGCTTAACTCTCACTCGTACCCGAGTGTATTATTCAAAGTTTTTTAGAAAAAGAATTCCTTCCAAACAAATTGTTTTGTTGCATATGTTAAACACACTGCCCAAAAAACCATCCTCTCTTTATTTTAGAAACAGTTATTGTATTTTTGCCGGCTAATCATTTTAATTATACATCGTGAGTGCGAAAGGAAAAGTTTTAGTGGCAATGAGTGGCGGTATCGACAGTACTGTTACAGCTCTTATGTTGCATAACGAAGGTTATGATGTTATAGGCATAACCATGAAAACGTGGGATTACGCCAGTGCGGGAAGTAGCAAAAAAGAAACCGGTTGCTGTAATCTCGATAGCTTTAATGATGCACGTGCTGCCGCTGTTCATCACGGCTTTCCTCATTTTGTGCTCGATATAAGAGAAGAGTTTGGGGGCTTTGTAATTGAAAACTTTGTTGATGAATATTTAGCAGGCCGCACTCCTAACCCTTGCGTAATGTGCAACACACATATCAAATGGAGGGCACTATTAAAACGAGCCAATGCTTTAGGTTGCCATTTTATAGCTACCGGTCATTATGCAAATGTTCGTTTACACGATAACGGGAGGTACGTTATAAGCAAAGGAAAAGATGCCACCAAAGATCAAAGCTATGTGCTTTGGGGCCTCGACCAGGAGTTGCTTAGCCGTACTTTATTGCCTTTGGGAAACTACCATAAAACAGAGATAAGGCAAATGGCGCACGACATGGGCTATCCTGAGCTTGCAAAGAAAAGCGAGAGCTACGAAATTTGTTTTGTTCCTGATAATGATTATCGTGGCTTTCTTAAAAGAAAGGTAGAAGGCCTTGAAGAAACCGTTGCCGGCGGAAATTTTATTGATAAAAGCGGCAGGATAATTGGCAAACATCGCGGCTACCCTTTTTATACAGTTGGTCAACGCAAAGGGCTTGAAGTGGCTTTAGGCAAACCTGCATTTGTTACGCAAATCATCCCTGAAACAAATACTGTTATATTAGGCGATGAGAATGATTTGAGACAAAACGAAATGCTGGTAAGCAAACTTAACCTGATGAAGTACGATAACCTCACTCCAGGTATGGAAGCGGTAACAAAAATCCGTTATAAGGACGCCGGTTGCTTAAGTAATATTTATCCTGAAAATGGAAATGTACGGGTAAGCTTTTACGAGCATGTAAAAGGAATTGCACCTGGACAAAGCGCTGTTTTCTATGAAGGGGATGATGTAATTGCAGGTGGCATTATTCAAAAAGGCACTTCGATTTAAAAATCGCTTTGGCTAATGGCTGAAGTTGAAATAATTTACAGTATCAACATTATTTAAATGAAAAGACTTGCAGTTGCCGCCATTATTGTTACCACATTTATTTTATTGTATAGCTGCAGCAAAGTATCCGAAACTATTTCATCTGCTTCGATAAATGAATATTCTTCCCTTCAGGTTGGTAAGACTTATTTGTATCGTTTAGACTCAACTATTACTGCAGCTTTCGGTGCTTCATTGATAGTAAAGAGTTACCAGGCTAAAGACTCTATCGAGGCGGCATTTACAGATAATTTAGGTCGTCAGTCATTCCGCATTTTCAGGTATATAAGGGATACTTCAGCAATACAACCGTGGCGTTTTGCTGCTACTTATGTTGCCACTCCAACTGATCAAACCCTGGAATATGTTGATAATAATATGCGCTTCGTAAAACTGCATGCACCCATAAAAGAAGGCTATACCTGGAAGGCTCATTCCTTTATTGATACCAAATCAACCAATAGTACAGTTCGTTATCTTGATGAATGGGAATATGAATATAGAGATATAGAACAACCATATACCGTTCTTAGAAAAACTTATGACAGTACCATTACTGTTTTTCAACGCGATGAAACTGTTCCTTCAGGTCCTTTTAATCCTGCCGTTTTTCAACAAAAAGATTACGGTATAGAAGTGTATGCAAAGAACATAGGGTTGGTATATAAAGAATTTCTGCACTGGACGTGGAATGTATCATCGAGCAATGCAGGTTACGAAGATGGAAGCTATGGAGTTAAGCTTCAACTTATTAGCCATAACTAAATGATTACGCAGCACTTCAAAGGCAGCGGCCATAAGATTTTCAGTAGCTTTGAAAGACAATTCGCCGCTTTAATGAAATTAATTATACCACTCCTTTTTATATTCCTATCTCTCACCCAGGCAAAAGCTCAATATCCAAAGCTGCTGATACAATTAAAAGACAAAGGGAACAATACTTTCAGCTTAAGTAATGCTTCGCAGTTTCTTTCGCCCCGGGCTATTCAACGTCGTACACGCCTTAATATTCCTATCGATAGTGCCGATCTCCCTGTTACCCCACGTTATATTGATAGTATTCGCCTGGCCGGAAATGTTACTGTTTTAAGTACGTCTAAGTGGTTAAACCAGGTGCTTATACAATCAACTGATCAGACTGCTATTAGCAAAATACAATCACTTCCTTTTGTAAGGCTTGTGCAAAGTATTGGGCTTAGAACTATTAATAATGCAATAGTTGAAAGGTTTAAAGAGGATGTTATACCATTAGAGCCATCTGTACAAACAAACCATCAAAGAACAGCAGCAGATTATTATGATTATGGAAATAGCTACAACCAGGTGCATATACATGAAGGGGAATTTTTACACAACAAAGGATACCGTGGCGAGAACATGCAAATAGCAGTATTAGATGCAGGCTTTCTTCAATATAAAACGATCACTGCTTTTGATAGCATAAGAATAAATGCACAGGTTTTAGGCGAGCGTGATTTTGTAGCTTTTGATAACAGTGTGAATGAAGATGATAGTCATGGCATGTATTGCCTTAGTATTCTGTCAGCTAACTGGCGGGGAAGAATGGTAGGCACTGCGCCAAAAAGTAAATACTGGTTAGTTAGAACCGAGAATGCAGGAACAGAATATCCGGTTGAAGAACATAATTGGGTGGCGGGCGCCGAGTTTGCCGACAGTACAGGGTGTGACATGATATCATCTTCGCTGGGCTACTACAACTTTGACGATCCTTCTTTCAATCATACTTATAACGATTTTTATAAGAATACAACTATGGTGAGCAGGGGTGCATCCATAGCTGCAAAAAAAGGAATGATTGTTATGAACAGCGCCGGAAACGAAGGTGGAAATAACTGGAAGTACATTATTTATCCTGCTGACGCAGATAGTGTTTGTACTGTAGGTGCTGTAAATTCTTCGGGTGTTATTGCAGGCTTTAGCAGCTATGGCTACCCTGGTAAAGTAAAACCTAATATTGTTTCTGTTGGTCAGGGAACCGTTATAGCAGGATTAAATAATCAGCCTTCCAGCGGCAGCGGAACATCATTTTCAAATCCGAATGTTGCAGGCTTAATTGCATGCCTTTGGCAGGCTTTTCCAAACGTCAGCAATATGAAAATATTGGATGCAGTTTACCGAAGCTCCGATAAGTATAATGCTCCTGATAACCGTTATGGTTTTGGCATCCCTAACTTTAGAACAGCTTACCAGTTACTTAGGAAAGACCAGAACACCTTGTTGTACGGCAATCAAACTCTTTTCGCCACACCCGATCCATTTACCGCACAAATTGATGTTACTTATATTGCTCAAACAAACGGATCAGCAAAGCTTGAGTTATTAAATTCGACAGGACAAATAATAGCTTCTCAAAACTTCACTGTTGAAAAAGAAGAAGTTTATAAATACACCTTCAATAATCTATCTGCTGCGCTACCCGGAACTTACACAGTTAAATACACAGATAGTTCAACAACAAGATCAGTAACTATACAAAAAAATTCATTAGCTATAGATTGGCTGGTTGCCTTGCCTAATCCTTTTCAAAATAGTCTTTCTGTATCTCTTCGGGCGCCTGAAACAGGCCAGGCAGACCTAAGATTAATGGATGCCAAAGGAAGTATAATAGAAACAATTTCTTTACAGGTAAATGAAGGTGAAACAAAGAATATCAGTTTTACAAAAGTGAGACAATTAGCAAGGGGAGCTTACTTTGTTCAATACTTTAGCAAAGGTGTTAAGAGAACAATTAAGCTTGTGAAAATGTAAATTGGAATATTCTTTTTTACTGGTAAATTTTAAAGAATATTATCGGACTGGTATATGCAGATTGGCGCCGCGCCATACTTTGCGAAGGTGAAAATGAAGTAGTAAATTATCACTGTCCAGCAGTAAACAAAGCAGCAAATAATGTATCAGCCCTTTTATCATAACCTTTTAGTAACTCCATTTTCACCAAATTAAGCCCCAATTGTTTTTCTATAAACTCAACTACTTCTTCATTTTCTTTTTTAAAAACAGAACATGTGATGTAGAGAAGATGTCCACCCCGCTTAATAAATGGAATTACATTTGAAGTTATCTTCTTCTGAAGACTACTGTAACGAATTATCTCTTCCGGTTTAAAAAAATATAGCTGCTCCGGTGTCCTGCTCCATGTTCCTGATCCGGTACAAGGCGCATCGCAAATAATAAGATCGAAAAGTTGATTGGTTAATTGAGTGAAGAGGTGACTTGATGTTTTGTTGATTTGCTGATCAGATGAAACGTCTCTACCATAAGAAAGGTCAGCAACAAATGAATGATAATTTTCAATCCCTGCTTCCTTTAAACGATTATTAAGATTATGAATGATTGACGGCCTTATATCAGAAACAGTAAGTTGTATTTGAGGAATAAGATCATAAGCCATTATAGCTTTACCCCCACTTGCCGCGCAACAATCCCAAACTTTTATTTTCGATTTTTGATTTTTGATTTTCGATTTCATAAACTCTCCTACCCTTTGCGAGTTCATGTCCTGAATAACATATTCTTTATTGATCTCAAGAACATCTTCAAGCTTCGTTCCGTTCTCAAAAGCAAGGCAATCGGAAGTTATCTTAGTAAAAGAAATGTTTGCTTTTAAGAGTTTCGCTTCAACCTCATCATGTTTACCAGGCCTTACTCTGATAAATATAGACGGTTGCGTTAGGTGAGAAAGAATGAAAGGTTGCTTGTCAATTTCATCGCTCAATTCTTCCTGCAGGGGGAAGATGGCGGAAATATTTTGCTGATACCTGTCTTCAATAAATGTTACCCGCTTGTCCATATCAGGATGCCAGTTTAATAACCAATCTTCTCCAAATACAACTTTCCACTCCCCAGAACCTGATAAGAACAAAGCTGCTTTTATCCGCTCTTCTTCATTTATATCTTTTAAAAAATGACCTAAACGGAAATAAGCATAACACAGATGACTAATGTACTTCCTATCTTTTGAACCATATTTTTTCTCGATAGAAAATTTACTTTTTAAGTAGTGATTTAACGGTACAGCGCCATCATAATTCTGGATAAATTCTACTGCTGTTTTTATATACTGCTTTGCATACTTCATATACAAAAATAAATGCCGCTTTTGTTAGAGCGGCATTATCGTAACCAAGATTGTTTGTACAAATTATAATTCAAGCAAAGTTTTTACCGGGTCTTTTCCAAACAACAATAACTCGGGTGTTTCAAGCAATTCTTTTACTCTCACCAAAAAGCTTACGCTTTCACGACCGTCAATCACCCGGTGGTCGTAGCTAAGCGCCACATACATCATTGGTTTAATAACTACCTGTCCGTTTATGGCCATTGGTCTTTCCTGTATTTTATGCATTCCAAGTATTGCGCTTTGCGGAATATTAATGATTGGCGTTGACATAAGCGAACCAAACACGCCGCCATTAGTAATAGTGAATGTTCCGCCCTGCATTTCTTCCATACTTAATTTATTATCTCTTGCTTTGCCTGCAAGTTCAACTACCTTCTTCTCGATCTCAGCCATGCTAAGGCTTTCTGCATTTCTTATAACCGGCACAACCAAACCTTTTGGAGCAGAAACTGCAATAGAAATATCACAATAATCATGAAATACTAAAGAGTCTCCATCAATATATGCGTTAACTGAAGGCCACTCCTGCAAAGCATAACAAACGGCTTTTGAAAAGAAACTCATGAAGCCAAGGTTAACTCCATGCTTTTCTTTAAACTTTTCTTTAAACTGTGTTCTTAGTGCCATTATTCGGCTCATGTCCACTTCGTTAAAAGTGGTGAGCATGGCAGTGGTATTTTTAGCTTCAACCAGGCGGCGGCTTATTGTTTTACGCAGGTTGCTCATTTTTTCCCTGCGCTCATTTCGGCTAAATAACTCCTGACCATCGGTAGCTTTTTTACCGGGGTGTGATAAAGCTTCCAGAACATCACTCTTCAAAATTTTCCCTCCTGCCCCTGTAGGGGTGATAGCAGAAGGCTGAACTTTTTTATCAGCTATCATTGCTGCTGCAAGAGGCGAAGCTTTAACATCATTTGGAGTTGCGGGTTGTTGAGGAGCGGTTGCCGAAGATTGCAGGTCACTTGAAACAGGTGCCTGAGGGGATTGTGCCTGGGGCGGTTGTTGTTCAACCGGCTTTGTTGCCTGGGCTGCAGTTGAAGGCACTGCAACATCACTGTCAATAGTTGCGATAATATCCTTTATTTTTAAAATATCACCTTCTTTAGCTTTTACAAATAATTTGCCTGCTTGCTCAGCATTTAATTCAAAAGTTGCTTTTTCACTTTCCAATTCGGCAATCACTTCATCCCGGGTTACGAGATCGCCCTCTTTTTTAAGCCATTTCACTAATGTAACCTCGTTGATCGACTCTCCAACTGTTGGAATTCTAACTTCAATAATACCTTTACCGGCCGCAGGTGTTGAGGTTTCGGATTTTGCGTTTTCGGTTCCCGGTTGGTCGTTTCCGGCAGACAGTTGGTTGTTGGTTAATGGTGGAGTGTTTGGAAGTTGGCTTGCTGTTACAGGACTAACAGTTGCTGCTTGCTCGGTACCTGAAGAAGGCGGTTTCTGTTGGTTGGCTGCTTCGCCCGGTACCGGAGAACCGTTAACCGGCAACTTTTTCTCAGCCGTATCATCTATTTTAGCAAGCACATCGCCAATGTTTAAAGTATCCCCTTCGACGGCGTTGGTTTGCAGAATACCTGCTTTTTCTGCATTTACTTCAAAAGTCGCTTTTTCACTTTCCAGTTCGGCTAACACTTCATCTCTTTCTACCCAATCGCCACTTTTTTTTACCCATTTTACCAATGATACTTCAGTAATAGATTCTCCTACTGCTGGAACTTTGATATCAATCATTTGTTTTGTATTGTAATTTCTCTTTGATTATCTCAATTAGTTGCTGTGTTTGCTCTAATTGCCACTAATGGAAACCTCGGTATTAATCATAAAATTCCTTTTGCAAATCCCATGTTACCTGTTATTAGTTAATATTACTCCCTAAATATTAAATGCAGTTTCAATAATTTCTGTCTGCTCCTGAGCGTGAACTTTTGCGTATCCCGTAGCTGTTGCTGCACTTGGCTGACGGCTTATAACACCATAATTTATTCCTCTTAAATTCATTTGCAGAAATCCCGCTGCACCCATATTCAAAGGTTCTTCCTGTACCCAGAACCAGGTCGCTTTATTGTACTTTTTATAAAGCTCTTCTAATTGGTTTGTTGGCAACGGATACATTTGTTCAAGCCTGATAATAGCAATGTCTTTCCTGTTTTCTTTATGTTGCTTTTCGGATAGATCGAAGTATATTTTTCCGCTGCAAAACAGAACTTTATTTACCTCGTCGGGCTGCCCTGCAAAATTATCATCAATTACTTCCTTAAAACCGCCGCTTGTAAATTCATTCATTTTACTGTAGCTGCCGGGATGCCGGAGGTTTGCCTTCGGCGTAAATACCATGAGAGGCTTTCTGAAAGGCCAGGCAAGTTGCCTGCGTAACACGTGAAAGAAATTAGCAGCCGTTGTTACATTTGTAATAACCCAGTTATACTCTGCCGACATTTGCAAGAAACGTTCGATTCGTGAACTGCTATGCTCAGGGCCCTGACCCTCGTAACCGTGGGGCAATAACATTACTAAGCCGCTCATTTGCCTCCACTTTGTTTCGCCCGAACTTATAAATTGGTCTAACATTGCCTGTGCGGTATTAAAGAAGTCTCCGAACTGTGCCTCCCATAAAACGAGGGTATTTGGATTGGCGATAGAATAGCCATATTCAAAACCAAGCACTCCAAATTCGCTTAATAATGAATTATAAATACGAAACTTGCCCTGTGCATCGGGTATTTTACTTAACCTGTTATAATTCTCATCTGTCTCTTCATCCCGTAAAACGGCGTGACGATGTGAGAAGGTACCCCGCTTTACATCCTGTCCGCTCATGCGAACATCTTTTCCATCAATTAGTAAACTTGCATAAGCCATAAGCTCGCCGGTTGCCCAGTCAGTGGCATTCTCTGTTTCAAATAATTTCACCTTATCCTGTAACAGCTTCTCTATTTTTTTAAGGGATTTAAAACCTTGAGGAATAGTCATTAAACTTGTGAAAATCTTTCTAAACTCATCTTCAGATATTGCGGTGATGGGCGACTGATTGAAATCTGCGGCAGTAGCTTTTCTTAAATCCTCCCACCACAATTCGGGTTTCTGATATTTATAAGGTAAAGGAGATTGTTTTATGTCATCTAATCTTTCCTGCAAATCAGCCCAGAATTTCTTTTCCATCTCTTTTGCCAGTTCCGCATCTATGGATCCGTTTGCAATGAGCCTCTGGTTATATACCTCACGTGGATTTGCATGTTTTTCAATAACAGCATATAATTTTGGCTGGGTATATTTAGGATCGTCGCCTTCGTTATGCCCGTGACGGCGATAACAAACCATATCAATAAAAACATCACTGTTGAATTGCTGGCGGTAACGGGTTGCTATGTTTACACATTTTACAACCGCTTCAGGATCGTCCCCGTTTACATGAAAAACCGGCGCCTGCACCATTGCTGCTAAAGAGGTACAATAGTCAGAAGTACGTGCATCATCAAAATCAGTTGTAAAACCAATCTGGTTATTAATCACAAAATGAATGGTTCCACCGGTGTAATAACCCTTTAATCCACTCATTTGTAACACTTCGTATACTATGCCCTGCCCTGCAACAGATGAGTCACCATGAATAAGGATAGGCAAAATTCTATCGTAGTCACTTTCATATATAACATCCGCTTTACTTCTGGCAAATCCAACAACTACAGGGTCAACCGCCTCAAGATGCGAAGGGTTTGGACATAGCTGAAGGTTTACTTTTTTACCATCCTTAGTAGTATGTTCACCTCTGAAACCCACGTGGTATTTTACATCACCACTACCCATTGTAGTATCAGGAATGGCCGTTCCTTCGAACTCGGTAAATATTTGCTCGTATGTTTTACCTAATATATTAGCAAGCACGTTTAAACGTCCGCGATGAGCCATACCTATTACCACTTCCTCCACACCTAAATCAGCTGCAGTATTAATTATAGCATCGAGTGCAGCGATGGTTGTTTCGCCACCTTCAAGGGAGAATCTCTTTTGCCCTATATATTTTGTATGTAAAAACTTCTCGAAGATCACTCCCTGGTTAAGTTTCTCAAGGATGCATTTTTTCTCATCGACAGTAAAAGGTTTATGAAAACCGGTTTCCACTTCCATACCGAGCCATTCTACTTGTTCCTGATCATTAATACTCGAATATTCTACACCAACCGAAGCAGTATAACTTTGTTGCAAATGGGCTATAATGTCTTTAAGTTTTGCATCTGGCATTCCAATAATCTTTCCCGTATAAAAGTTCGTTTCAAGATCAGCATCTGTTAATCCATAAGTTGAAAGCGAGAGGTTTGCGCGACGATCTTTTCTTTCGCGGATGGGATTGGTTTTAGCAATTAAATGACCTTTTTTGCGGTAAGCCTGTATTAATTGATATACGCTTAACTCTTTTTGCAAACTCTGTACATTAACCTTCTGGCTGTCTGTTAGCTGTTGACCATTGGTTAGCTCTTGGCCGTTCGTTGGCTGCTGGCCTTCTGCTGCCGGCTGTACATCTGTTGCCGGTTTTCCATTTGCGGATGGTTGTTTACTATCTGTCGGGTGCCCGTTCACAAGCCCTTTATCGAGTGCAAAATCAAAACCCTCAAAAAACTTTCTCAAGTCCTGGTCTACACTCTCAGGATTGTTAACAAAATCGTGGTATAAGTTCTCGATGTAGGCAGGATGCGAATTCGTTATGTAAGAAAAATCCTTCATTTTAAAAGATATTTGTCTTTAAATATATTGTTGCAAATATCGGTCATTGATGCCACAAGTGTAAGGGAAAATTTGAGGATTATTTCATATAGTTAAAAGCAGAACAGTGTTCTTTATGTTTAAAAATTGCTAAGAGTCCTTTTACTAAAATTTACAATTATTTACTAATAACCTTCTTTAAAATTTGTATTTCTCTTATACAACCTGTACATTTGCCGTCCTTTAAAAAGAAAATTATGGCAAACCATAAAGCTACAAAGAAAGATGTGCGTCAGGCGGCTAAGCGCAGAGAGCGCAACCGTTACTATGGAAAAACTACCCGTAACGCCATTCGTGATATTAAAGAAGTGAAAGAAACAGGTGCTTTTACTGAAAAATTACCTTTAGTAGCATCTATGATTGATAAATTAGCTAAGCGCGGAATTATTCATAAAAACAAAGCAGCTAATCTAAAAAGAAAATTGGCAAGGAAAGTTCCTGCCGCAGCTACTGCTTAAGATATTTCGTACTGGAAAAGTTTATTAACCTGCGCATACGACGCGGGTTTTTTTATTGCAATTCGAAGGGGAAAAAAACCGTGAAACGGTTAATATTGTTTTCAATCGACTTGTAGCTGATACTACCTTTATGAAGAGTAATAATTCTTTGTACAATGGACAGCCCTAACCCAAAACCTTTTTTATTTTTAGAATTCTCCCCTCTAAAAAAAGGTATAAATAACCGCTCCTGCTCATGTGTCGACAATTGCTTACCGGTATTATCGAAAAGCAATGTAATGCCGGTTTTATTTGCATCAATGGTAACTTTTACCTTATAATCTTCAGAATATTGGCAGGCATTTTTAAAAAGGTTTTGTATGGCCGATTTTAGCAGAGATTCGTTTCCGTTTATTTTCAGGAATTCATCCTTTTCCGGCACTGCACTAAAATCTATAGCAATTACTGAGCGCGGCCATAGTTGTTTTACAAAATCCATTGCTTCATATAAAATTTCATCTATTCTTATCTTGCTCCAATCTTTCAGGTAGGTAATTTTTTCGTACTGCGAAAGAATTAAAAGAGCATTCATCACATTTATCATATCCTGCTGGTCTTCCTTTAGTGATAATAAGATCTGTCGGTAATTTTCAGGAAGCAGTGGCTTACTTAATGCCGCTTCAGTTTGAGAAAGCATGTTTGCCATTGGCGTTCGTAATTCATGAGAAGCATGCTGCACAAAACTTTTGCGCATTTCAAAAGCATGTTCCAAACGATCAAGCATAGCATTAAAATTCTTAGCTATTTGTGAAACTTCGTCATGGCTTTTTCCTGTTATCACTCTTTCAGTAAGGTTGCGCTCATTAATCTTTTGCATTTGCTGCTGAAGATTCTCAAGCGGCTTCATAATTTGCTTAACATATAAAAAAGCAAGCAGGCCACTTAATAAGAGCCCGCCCACAACTGAGAGGATGAGAATAAATTTTAAGTTATCAACTTTACGATGGCCATAAACATCGGTAGCGGAAGCTAAAACATAATATGGCTGCCCCTGCTTATAAATAAATAACATCACTATCTCACGCTCGCCGTCAGTAAATTGGTATTGTTTATTTTTCCGGGCAACGTCAAAAAACTTAGTCGGAATTGTTGGGCTATGGTAATTTGATGTACTCAATAAAATATTAAAAGAAGAATCAAAGATGCCAGTCTGCTGTTGAGGCAACGATGAAGAAGCCATCAGGTTAATTTCTTTAACAATATCTGAGCTGGGCGGCTGAAGCTTTAAAAATAATTGCGATGCTTCTTTTGCCTCGTTTTGTACTCTTTTAAAAAATTCATCTTTTCTAAAATTTTCATTGAGAATAAAAATAGTTACCGATGAAATCATTAAAATGATGAACACAAATAAGCTGAAAAGAAGAGCAATACGAAGCTTAAGGTTCATAGAATTATAACTCTTTTAGAAAATATCCAAAACCGGGTTTGGTGTGAATAAGTTTGGTGTCAAAAGGCTTATCAATTTTATTTCTGAGAAAACTAATATAAACTTCTATGGTATTAGTACCTGTATCAAAGCTAAGGCCCCAAACTTTTTCTAAAATTTCCTGCTTCGAGATTACTTTGCCTTTCGATTTTGCTAATAGAGCAAGTAGAGCAAACTCTTTAGCAGTAAGATTGATAGTATTTTTGTCTTTTTTAACTGTTTTGTCTAGAAGATCAATTTCCAAATCGCCGACAGTAAGTTTTTCTCCCGGCTCCGCGCCTGTTTCCGAACGCTTTAAAAACACTCTTATCCGCGCTATTAATTCAGTAAAGTGGAAAGGTTTAACAATATAGTCATCTGCACCTAAATTAAAAGCATCCATTTTATCATTGATTTCTCCAAAGGCCGTCAGCATTATAATTGGAATATTTTTTTTTATCTCTCTAAATTCTTTGCAAAGCGCCAACCCGTTTTTATATGGAAGATTTACATCAAGCAGCACGAGAGAATAATTATGCTGCTGAAATAACTTTTCTGCAACTAATCCGTCGTAGGCCACGTCAGTGAGATATCCTTGCTGTATAAGTTCCGCCTGAATGATCTGCCCTAACTTCGGTTCGTCTTCCGCCAACAAAATCCGGTAATTATTTTCCATTATTTTTAATGAAATTATAAGGGAAAATTAATGAAAAAAGTTATCGTTTTTGCATATATATTAATTTTAGGGATAAAGGCAAGCGCACAATTTTTAATAACGCCTTTTGAAAAATCGAACGGAAAACAAACAGCTACCTATTTTGAATGCATTCGCTATTACGAGATGCTTGATAAACAGTTTAAAAGTATTTCGATAAAACTGTTTAATACTACAGATGCCGGCTATCCCTTACACCTCATCTTATTTTCTGCGGATAACAATTTTGATGTGCTTACATGGCAAAAGGATAAAGTAATTATTTTGGTTAATAATGGAATACACCCCGGAGAACCGGATGGTATAGATGCAACCATGATGCTGTTACGAGATCTGGCTTTAAGAAAGATTGTTGCGCCAAAAAATGTGGCCCTTGGTTTTATAGCCATTTACAATATAGGCGGGACTTTAAACCGCAATACTTTTTCAAGGGTAAGCCAGCAGGGGCCCGAAAGCTATGGCTTTAGAGGCAATGCGCAAAACCTTGACCTGAACCGCGACTTTACTAAAAATGACTCGAGAAATGCGAAGGCTTTTGCAAGCATTTTCCATTATTTAAAACCTCATATTTTTATAGATAATCATGTAAGCGATGGAGCAGATTATCAACATACCATGACGTTGCTCTCCACACAACACAATAAATTGGGAGGAAGCGTTGGAGTTTTTTTACATAACAAGCTGGAGCCGGCTTTATACAAAAACATGGAGGGGAAAAAGTGGCCTCTTATTCCATATGTAAATTTTGAAGGCGCAAATCCTGATAAGGGTTGGGCTGCTTTTTACGATCCGCCAAGGTATAGCAGCGGCTATGTCTCGTTATTTCAAACAATTGGCTTTGTTCCCGAAACACATATGCTTAAACCTTTTGCTGAAAGAGTAAGATCAACTTATAGTTTAATGCAGGCTATGATCGAAGAAAGTTCCAAGCAGGCCGATCAGATTATTCAAACAAAGAAAGCAAGCGAAGAAGCAGTTATAAAACAAACAGGATTTGCACTTACCTGGAAACTGGATAGCAGCAGGTTTGATACGATCCATTTTAAAGGTTATGAAACAGGAACTAAAACAAGCGGAGTTACAGGAATGCCGCGCTTGTTTTACGATCATACAAAGCCTTTTGAAAAGCAGGTGAAGTTTTACAACTATTATAAAGAAGCAAATATCATAACTGCTCCGAAAGCATACATTATTCCACAAGGCTGGCATGATGTAACAGACATCTTAAAACTGAATAACGTAAAAATGCAACGGTTACCAAAAGATAGCATTTTGCAAGTGGAGGTTTACCACATTAACGATTACAAGAGCCTGCCCCGCCCTTATGAAAAGCATCATAAAAATTTAGATGTTGCAATAAGCAGAAAACAACAATCCATACAATTTTTAAAGGGAGATTATGTTGTTAGTTGTAATCAACCGGCAAAAAGATATATAATAGAAATGCTTGAACCTGCAGGTGATGACAGCTTTTTTGCCTGGAATTTTTTTGATGCGGTTTTACAACAAAAAGAAGGTTACAGCGAATACCGCTGGGAAGATGTGGCCGCAGAATATATTTTAAAGCATCCCGAAGTAAAACAGCAATTGGAAGAAAAGAAAAAGGCTGACCCGGGGTTCGCAGCTTCTGCAAGTGCACAGCTTAATTTCGTTTATAAAAATTCGCCCTATTATGAGCCTTCACATTTACGTTATCCCGTTTACAGATTACCTGAATAAGGTTTTGATAATAAGAATGTTTATTGCATATACTGTTTGGTCAAGCACATTCTTTCAAACCTCAAGGTGGAAAACGAACTGAAAAATTAATAATGGATAGCATAAGTCCTTCTTTCCGCAAGCTCCGGTTTTATAAAACTTTTTAAGAAAAGGTGCATTCTTTTTACAAGTAATTATTCACTTAGATAAATGCCTCATTACTCCCAGACCCTTGCACTTTTTCTCTCCATTGCTTCCGATCTCTTATCCAAACATTTCTTATTTTGGAAAAAAATTTAGCAAAATGGCTTTAACTATAAACTGTCCCATTACCTTACAAGCAACGAATTTGCGGAGCAGTGGAAAGCTATACGTGAAGGTTTTATGAGCATGCGCCTAAGGATACAAAAAGAAAGAGATGAAATGGAACGTTTATAGAAATCGCGGGAAAAACAAGCAAAAAAGTTTTGCTGAATGCTGCGCATATTCGTGGCTTTATTGACGGCATTGCAGGGCAGATGCGATTAACTTAAATTTACTTAAGGAGAATGATATGTTGTTTATAGATTAATCGCTCATCACCCAAACTGCGCACAGCCCTTCATTTACTATATAGTGAAGGGTTAATTTTTTTTGGAACGAACCTTTCAGGAAAACCGCTTCAATTTCTCCGGCAGCCTTTAATTGAAATGGAAATGTGCGCATCATTTCACTAAAATCGACTTCGCCGAGTCCATACCATTTGTACATTGCTTCTTTTGCGCTCCACAGCAGCGTTAATAAGTTAAGTTGCTGACTGGTTGATCGAGAATTAACAAATCGAACTTCATCAGCATGAAGAAACTTATGTTTTATTCTTTCTACACGTGGGGTAATTAATTCAACGTCCACTCCTACCCTTTTATTGCTGCTAACAAGAACTGCAGCATAATTACCGCAATGCGAAATGGAGAAATGATATTGCTCTTCGGGAAGAAAAGGCTTTCTTGTGTCTGCGATCTCAATTTCTTCATGTGGGAAGTCAGGAAATAAAAATGGTAAAAGATACCGTCCTGCAAGATGCTGTAAACGTTTCTGAGGATGAATAATCTCTCTTTTCAATGGTACTTTTGCAAGAAAAAAAGCTTCCGTTTCTTCAATTTTCCAGATAGCTAATTTTGTTGCGCCGTTAATATTCTGTTGATAAAAGAGAGGCATCCTTACAGCATTTACAATTTATGAGCTGCAGATTTACGATTTATTTGCAGAATGTTGTCGCCCTAAATAAAGTGACCCATACAATTCTTTAATTTAATTTCAGTCAGCTTCTTAGTGATGATATATTCTAAAAATCTCCCAGGTCTTCTATGCGTAATTCTGTATCCAATTTCCCTTTTGCCATCCCTGATCTAACTACATTCATTCATTGTTAGCAACAATAAGCTCCTGTTGTTTTTAGTTTAAGACTTCCAACTAAAGGCTGCTGCGTGGCGCTTTATACTACCTTTGTAAAGCCAATCAATCATTCTTAAACACAAACTATGGACTACAGAATAGAAAAAGATACCATGGGCGAAGTAAAAGTTCCATCAAATGTTTACTGGGGCGCTCAAACTCAACGCAGTATCGAAAATTTTCAGATAGCACAGGACATCAATAAAATGCCTAAGGAGATTATAAAAGCTTTCGCTTATCTTAAAAAGGCTGCTGCTCTTACTAATGTAGAAGCCGGTGTTTTACCCAAAGAGAAAGCTGATCTTATTGGCCATGTGTGTGACGAAATTCTGGAAGCAAAATTAGATGACCAGTTTCCGCTGGTGGTATGGCAAACGGGCAGCGGTACCCAAAGTAATATGAATGTGAACGAGGTAATTGCATATCGGGGGCATGTGATCAAAGGCGGACATCTCGGCGATAAAGACAAGTTTCTCCATCCCAACGATGATGTAAATAAATCGCAATCATCGAACGATACCTTTCCTACGGCCATGCACATTGCAGCCTATAAAATTCTTGCGGAAGTAACCATACCGGGAATAACAAAACTAAGAGATACACTTGCTGCCAAGAGCAGGCAATACATGAACGTGGTGAAAATTGGCCGCACCCATTTTATGGACGCCACACCTCTTACCCTTGGGCAGGAAATAAGTGGTTACGTAAGCCAGTTAGATCATGGATTAAAAGCTATTAACAATACTTTAGATCATTTAAGCGAATTAGCTTTGGGAGGTACCGCGGTAGGTACGGGTATTAACACACCAAAAGATTATTCTGAAAATGTAGCAAAGTATATTGCAAACCTTACCGGTCTTCCCTTTATAACTGCTAAGAATAAATTTGAAGCCCTTGCTGCACACGACGCTATTGTAGAAGCTCACGGCGCTTTAAAAACCGTGGCTGTAAGCCTTATGAAAATTGCCAATGATATTCGTATGTTGTCTTCCGGACCGCGTAGTGGAATTGGAGAAATTTTTATTCCTGACAATGAGCCCGGTTCTTCTATTATGCCGGGCAAGGTTAACCCTACACAAAGTGAAGCATTAACAATGATATCGGCACAAGTGCTGGGTAATGATGTCGCCATAAATGTTGGAGGATCTCTGGGACATTTTGAGTTGAATGTATTTAAACCAGTAATGATCTACAACTTTTTGCATAGTGCACGTTTAATTGGTGATGGCTGCGTAAGCTTTAACGATAAATGTGCTGCAGGCATCGAACCAATTGCAGCAAATATTAAAGAGCATGTGGATAACAGCCTAATGTTGGTTACTGCACTTAATACAAAAATCGGTTACTATAAAGCTGCGGAAATTGCCCAAAAAGCACACAAAGAAGGAACGACTTTAAAAGAAATGGCAGTAAAATTGGGCTATCTTAAACCTGAAGAATTTGACCAATGGGTTGTACCTGGTAATATGGTGGGAGACTTAAAGTAATAAGTAATACATTAAGGTGTAGGTAATAACTTAGATAGAAATAAAATATGATAGGTAAGCAAAATGAATATAATGCGATGGCCACATGTGAAAAGGAGATGTGGTGGTTTAAATGCTTACATGAAATTACCTTAGAGAAAATAGAAAAGTTAAGTTCTAAAGAAGCTAAAATTTTAGATGCAGGTTGTGGAACGGGAGGAATGCTTAATTATCTTCATAACCATGGCTTTACTAATATCACCGGTTTCGACCTTTCTTCTGATGCAATTGAGCACGCAAAGAAAAATACAGCTTTACAAGTTGAATTACTTAGCATTTTAGAATGTGATAAGTTCTATGCTAAAAATTCATTTGATATTATTATCAGCAATGATATTTTATGTCTTCTTCGGGGTAATGATGACAAGACTGCTTTCAATAAACTTATTTCCTTACTAAAACCCGGAGGTTTTCTTCTTATGAATTTTGCTGTTGGAAAACTTTTTAGTGGTACTCATGATGTGGCTTGTGAAATGGTAAAAAGGTATTCAAAAAACCAAATTATAAAATTGGTAGATGGAAGTGAATCTAAAATAGAGGAATTAATATATTGGCCGTTTCTGCTTTCACCATTAATTCTTTTTGTGCGCTTATATCAAAGATTTAAATTAATACTGTATAAGAACAAAGAATTCGAATCGGATGTAAAGCTACCTCCTCAAATTTTCAATGATATCTTTTATAGTGTAACAAGATTTGAGAATAAGAGCATGCCTGTAAAACCCTGGGGAAGTTCAATTTTTGCTGTAATGTCCAAATATTAATATTGTATCTGCTCTAACTGCTTAATATCTTTTTCAAATAGTACAAGGTGCAAAATCTTCAATAGCCTCTGTCATTTCTTTGCGAGATATGATCGGTAGTTTTGCCTCATGAAAATAACCTTCTTCTCTACCCAACCTTACGACAAGGAATTTTTTATACCCCATAATTCGGAATACAAATTTGAGCTTGAATTTATTGAAGCCGCTTTAGATGAAAAAACTGTTGAACTTCTAAAAGATAGTTTGGCTGTATGTGTTTTTGTAAATGATGTAGTGAGTGATAAAGTGGTTAAACGCCTTGCAGAGAAGGGCGTTAAAATAATCGCATTGCGGTGTGCCGGCTTCAATAATGTTGATTTACATGCCGCAAAAGAAAATAATATACAGGTATGCCGCGTTCCCTCTTACTCGCCTGAAGGTGTTGCGGAACATGCCGTTGCTATGATACTTACTTTAAACCGCAAAACACATAAAGCCTATAATCGTGTTCGCGAACAAAATTTTGGTTCTATGATACTTTGGGTGGGTAAATGTAAGGAGGGATTATTTTTGCGGGATGAATAGTACAGAGATATTTGCCTTAGCGCTAAACCTGCAGGAGCCTTGGTATATAAAAGACATTAAGCTTCAGAAGGCAGAACAATTAAAAAGAGGTCAGTTAGATATTTATATTGACTTTCGGCAAGGAGCAAAATTTTTAGATGAGCATGGTAAACTATGTGGGGTGTACGATACAGAACAACGCAGTTGGCAGCATCTAAACTTCTTCGAACATAATTGCTACCTGCATGCCCGTGTGCCGCGGATAAATCAATCAGAGGGAACTGTAAAAACAATAGTGGTTCCGTGGGCTCGTCCTGGTAGTGGTTTTACATTGTTGTTTGAGGCATTTGCCATGTTGTTAATAGAATATGAGATGCCGGTAAATAAAGTAGCAAGTACCCTTAGGGTAGTTGCTCATCGGTTGTGGCGTGTATTTAATTTTTGGGTAAAAGATGCGCGGCAAAAAGACAGCCTTGCAGAAGTAAAGCAGATAGGTATAGATGAAACATCTGCAAAGAAAGGACATGACTATGTAACAGTATGTGCCGATTTGGAAAGGCGTCGTGTTATTCATGTAAGTGAGGGCAGGGAAGCCGCAGTGGTGGCTGATTTGGTTAAAACTATTGAAGAAAAGAAAGGCGATGTAAAAGCAGTAAGCCATGTAGCCATAGACATGTCGCCAGCTTATATATCGGGAGTAATAGAGCATCTGCCCAATGCTAAAATTGTATTTGATAAGTTTCATATTACCGCCATGCTAAATAAAGCAATGGATGAATTACGCAAAGGAGAAAGAAAGGAATTTGAAATGCTCAAAGGTCATAAATACACGGTGCTATACCGTTATGAAAACCTTACAGCAAAGAAGCAGGATGAATTAGATTATATGTTAATGGCTTTCCCCCGGCTGGGAGAAGGGTATCGCCTCAAAGAACTGTTCAGTACATTTTGGGAACAGGAAAATACCGAAGAAGCATTATCCTTTTTAACCTATTGGTGTGATATGGTCATGGATACAGACATACAACCTTTTAAGCAATTTGTAAAAACCGTTAGAGCACATTGGTCAGGCATCATTAATTATGTCAAAGCCAAAATCAATACGGGTGTAATGGAAGGCATCAATAACAAAATACAATTAGCTAAAAGAAGAGCCAGAGGTTATAGAAATAAAGAAAATCTTATAAACATGATTTACTTCATTGCAGGCAAACTCAAATTTAATTACCCATACTATCCGTCATAGAACCAAAAGGTTCATGTATTTTTGGTTAAAAAAGCATTTATGCCTGATATAAATAAAGGCTCAACAGTAGATCGCCGCGTAATGATTTACAAAAGCTTGCAAAATACGGGCAGGTTGATGTAATTTCTTTAAGCAAAGATTTAAGTGTAAGCGAGGTTACCATCCGCAATGATCTTACACGGTTAGAAGAGAAAAAGATGTTGATACGTGCACGGGGAGGAGCTATTAAAACAACCAGCGTAGGCACTGATTTTCATCTTTCTGATAAAAATAAACAGCACCTTGATGAGAAAAAGCGCATTGGACAAGCTGCAGC
>MWWB01000055.1_pt1 | contig 20633 bp, 23 predicted proteins | sample 1047291 | NCBI WGS metagenome assembly MWWB01 (sample SAMN06349976, study PRJNA376086) | soil metagenome | isolation source: MS4-1 sample Antarctic (ecotone) soil | place: Antarctica | reverse complement strand
TTATGCAGCAACTTTATAGCCGAAGAAAAAGAAGTACTGTACTTTTCGGTTGTTATTTTACTGCACTGTTGGCTAACATCATAAAATAAATTCATCATAGCCTTCAAATAACGGTTAACGAATACAAGATTGAACATCACCTGATTGATGCTTTTTTTAGAAGTATGGAGTTTGATCTTACCAGGCATGAATATGATAACCAGGGTTACAACGATTATATTTACGGCAGTGCCGAAGTAGTGGGGTTGATGTGTTTATATATTTTTTGTGAAGGTGATAAAGTTATGTATGATAATTTGAAGCCGTATGCTCAAAGTTTAGGGGCTGCTTTTCAAAAGGTAAATTTTTTGAGAGACTTAAAGGCAGATACAGAAAACCTCGAACGCATGTATTTTCCCGGATGCGATTTCAAAAATTTCTCCGAACACGAAAAACTTAACATTGAGGCCGACATTCAAAAAGATTTTAATAACGCTTACGAAGGCGTAGTTAAATTACCTTTAAAAGCGAGGTTTGGAGTGTACGTCGCCTATAAGTATTATTTATCATTATTCACTAAAATAAAAAGACTGCAGGCAAAACGCGTAATGGAAGAAAGAATACGGATACCCGATTATTATAAAGTTATGATCGTTGCAAAAGCGGGTGTAAGAAGTCAGTTCAATATTCTGTAGGTTAGTTAATTTTACCTAATGGAAGAAGTGATTTTAGTGAACGAGCAAGACGAGCAGGTAGGCAGCATGGAGAAAATGGAAGCTCATTATAAAGGAATACTGCATAGAGCTTTTAGCATTTTTATTTTCAACGAAAGGGGCGAAATGTTGCTGCAGCAAAGGGCAAAGTCTAAATATCATAGCGGGGGGCTTTGGACTAACGCCTGTTGCAGTCATCCTCGTCCGGGAGAAGATATAGAGCAAGCTGCTACGAGGCGTTTGCACGAAGAGCTAGGATTTTCTACTTCAATAAAAAAGATATTTCACTTTCGTTATAATGCCTCCTTTACCAACGGATTAACAGAACATGAATTTGACCATGTTTTTGTGGGAAATTATCGTGGAAGCGTTATGCCTGATGCCTATGAGGTGGAGGATTATTGTTTTAAAACAATGCATGAAATTAGCACGTCAATTGAATCTCATGCTCATAAATATACTGCCTGGTTTTGCATTGCTTTTCCTAAAGTATTTAAATGGTGGCAATCGCAAGGCCATTAATTGTCATTATTAATTATTAACTATTCTTATTACTCTTTAATTTAAAAAAGATTTTTATGACTTGGTTTATTAATATATTTATTGTAATCATCACCTTTTGCCTTATGGAAGGGGTTGCATGGCTCACCCATAAATATGTAATGCACAAATGGCTTTGGTATCTCCACGAGGATCATCACACAAAAGGTCCCGGTTTTTTTGAAAAAAATGATGCCTTCTTTCTCATCTTTGCAATACCAAGTATGCTAAGCATTCTTTACGGAACAATTAATCATGTTTATTGGCTTGTGAGTATTGGCGCCGGTATTGCATCGTATGGTGCTGCCTATTTTTTAGTACACGATATTATTATTCATCAGCGGTTTAAACTCTTTACCCGTAGTAATAATTCTTTTATACGAGCTGTTCGCTGGGCACACAAAATGCACCACAAACATTTAAATAAAGAAGATGGAGAAAGCTTTGGAATGCTTCTGGTTGCACGCAAGCACTGGCAAAAGGTAAGAAACGACAATCAAAGGATGAGAGCAGCAAAATCTACCGCATAATTATAAAATTTTTAAAAAGTAAGTCTAAGGCCGTGAGTAATCACGGCCTTAGTTATATTTTCACCGCTAAATAGTTGAAATGCAAACTGCTGAAGATATAAAATTATTAAACGAAAGGATTCAACATGCGGCTTTATTCATTAACAGGCTTAGAACAGAACTATCAAAAGTAGTGGTGGGACAACTTTATATGGTTGACAGGTTGGTAATAGGTTTATTAAGCAACGGACATGTTTTACTGGAAGGTGTGCCAGGACTGGCTAAAACTCTTACTATCAAATCCCTCGCTCAAGCTATACATGCAAAATTTAGTCGTATTCAATTTACCCCCGATTTATTACCTGCCGATGTGGTGGGAACGATGATCTATAATCAGCAGCGAAACGAATTTGTGATTAGGAAGGGTCCCATTTTCGCAAATTTTATTCTCGCTGATGAAATTAACCGTGCCCCTGCCAAGGTGCAAAGCGCATTGCTTGAAGCTATGCAGGAAAGACAAGTAACCATTGGAGAAGAAACTCACAAGCTTGAAGAGCCTTTTTTAGTTTTAGCAACCCAAAATCCTTTGGAGCAGGAGGGCACGTATCCTTTACCGGAAGCTCAGGTCGACAGATTTATGCTAAAGGTTGTTGTTGGCTATCCTGATAGAAATGAAGAGCAATTAATTATACGGAGGCAAGTACAGGGAGTAGATATTCCTTACATAAATCAGGTGGTAAGTGTTCATGAAATTATACAGGCACGCAACCTGGTTAAGCAAGTTTATATGGACGAAAAAGTGGAGCAATACATTATCGATATTGTTTTTGCCACCCGTTTTCCCGAGCAATATAGATTAGATCGTATTAAGCCTTTAATTAGTTATGGTGGTTCTCCGCGTGCAAGCATTAACCTTGCTTTAGCCGCGAAAGCTCACGCATTTATGAATAGGAGGGGATATGTAATTCCGGATGATGTTAAGGCAATTTGTAAAGATGTAATGCGCCACCGTATTGGCTTAACCTATGAGGCGGAGGCCGAAAATATTACAACGGAAAAAATTATTGATGATATTTTAGAAGCAATTGCAGTACCGTGAGGGAGTTGACAGAGGAATGTTGACGGATGACGGTGAAGTTGACGGATGAAAGTTGACGAATGACAGCTGTTATGTTTTTATTAATTTATCAAGTATGACTTCTTATAAAAGCTTAGATGCATGAAAAAAGCAATGATGCTAGTTAAGGAAGTATATACAGTTACTAAAGAATACCCTAAGGAAGAGTTATTTGCACTTACATCGCAAACAAAAAGAGCTGTTGTATCAGTGCCAGCTAATATTGCAGAAGGAGTAGGAAGAAATTATAAGAAGGATACAATTCAATTCCTGCATATAGCACGTGGTTCTTTATACGAAGTAGAAACACTTTTAAGCATTGCACTAATGCTCGAGTATTTAGTTCAAGAAAAGTTCGATCAATTAACAGCCTTAATTGATGGGGAAATAAGAATTCTTAATGGTTTAATAAAATCACACGAAGTCAGGCAAGATTTAAAGTAGCCTATTTCTGTCAACTGTCATCCGTCAACTGTCAACTAAACTATGACAACCGCTGATATACTAAAAAAAGTTCGCGAGCTTGAAATTAAGAGTAAAAGGCTTACCAATCACTTGTTTACCGGTGAGTATCATACTGCTTTTAAGGGTCGGGGCATGTCGTTCAAAGAAGTAAGAGATTATTATCCGGGAGACGATACGCGCTTTATTGATTGGAACGTTTCAGCAAGGATGGGACACCCGTATAGTAAGTTGTTTGAGGAGGAAAGAGAGTTGACTGTTTATCTTTTAATAGATGTTAGTGCCAGCAGTTTGTTTGGAACATTCCGGCAGAGTAAAAGAGATTTGATAACAGAAATGTGTGCAGTGCTTGCATTTTCAGCTACCACAAATAACGATAAAGTTGGACTGATATTCTTTAGCGATCATGTAGAGAAATTTATACGGGCAAAAAAAGGGAGAGATCATGTTTTATATATGGTTCGTGAAATGCTTTCTTTTAAATCGCATTGTGCACAAACGAATGTATTAAAGGCACTGCAATTTCTAAATAACACAACCCGCCACAAAAGCATTGTTTTCTTATTGAGTGATTTTGCCGATGCCGGTTATCATGACACTTTACGGGTGGCAGCCAAACGGCATGATGTAATTGGAGTACAGGTTTACGATCAGCGGGATGAGCAATTGCCTAAAGCCGGGCTTATGCAATTACGCGATGCTGAAACAGGCAAGATGGTTGTTCTTAATACAAACGATGCTTATACACAATACAAATACAACCAGCAATTTAAAAAGATACTCGAGGATGCAAAAGTGTCTTTTAGAAAAGCAGGGGCGGATCTTATCCAGTTATCTACCGGCCAGGATTATGTAAAACTTTTACAGCAATTTTTTATTAGAAGGGCATAGTGAAAAAGCACAGGCTATATATTTTTTTGTCGATTTTGATGATAGCATTTTCTGCTCGATGTCCCGTTCTCGCCCAAGTGGTTAAAGCAGAAGTGAACCGCGATAAAATATTCATTGGCGAACAGATCAAATTAAAGCTAACACTTCAAAGTGAAAGGCGTATACCTACGTGGTTTCAATTTCCTGATAGTATAAATCATTTATTAATTATAAACCGCAGCAAGATTGATACTATTCTTAATGGCAGGTATACTAATTATCATCAAACGCTAACCATTACATCTTTTGATAGTGGCCGTTGGGAATTTCCCCCTTTGGCAATAGCTTCAATAAATAAAAGTACTAATCCTGTTATGATAGATGTAATGTCTGTAGATGTTTCTAAGCTGCAGGATTACCACGATATAAAAGAGATAGAGGAAGTTAAGCAGGAAAATAATTCAACCATTATTGCAATTATTGCAGCAATAACTCTTCTTTCTATCGCTATGGTTTACTGGTATATTAGAAATAGGAAGAAGTTACCTGTACAAACTCCTTTGTCAAAAAGCAATCTTTCCCCCTTGCAACAGGCGCTGGCGGAGTTGGAAAAGTTGCATCACCAAAAATTGTATGAAAACGGGCAGGTAAAAAAACATTACACTGAATTAACAAACATAAGCCGTAATTTTTTTCACTCTTTTTTGCAACAGCCTACTTTGCAGCAGACCACCGATGAATGGATGGTATCGCTGCAATCATTACCTGTAAATACTGAATCGAAAACTTTGTTCATTCAATTATTAAGGCTTTCAGATGCGGTTAAGTTTGCTAAATACTTGCCATCGGCAGATGACAATGAAAGATCGATTGAAACAACAAGATCAATGTTAAACATAGTTGCACAAATGCAACAAAATGCTAACTCCAAATTTCAACCCCAATCGTAATAATGCTACTTCGATGGTTTCAAAATATCACCTTCGCCAATCCTGAAGCACTCAGCCTGCTAATAGTGGTGTTGATTGTGGTAATGTGGTATTGGAGTAGTAAAATGAAGCGTCAGGGATCGATGTTGGTAACTACAACTCATTTTATTTCGGATGTAAGAAGTTTCAAAACCTGGTTTCAGCATCTTCCTTTTGTGCTGCGCTCTATTGCCTTAATCCTTATAGTAATAGCATTGGCAAGGCCACAACACAAATTTAGTGAGGAGCAGACCGAAGGTGAGGGGATTGACATAGTGCTATGTTTTGATATAAGCGGAAGCATGACTGAGAAAGATTTTTCTCCAAACCGCCTTGAAGCTTCGAAAGAAGTAGCGCAATCTTTTGTAAACGATCGTTCGGGCGATAGGATCGGGATTGTGATATTTAGCAGGCAAAGCTTTACTTTATGCCCCATCACTACAGATAAGAATACAGTTCTTTCTCAAATCGCTAACATTCAACCTGGTTATCTTGAAGAGGAGGGAACTTCTGTTGGCTCCGGTCTTGCTACAAGTGTTGACAGGTTAAAAGATCAAAAAACAAAAAGCAGGATTGTTATTCTGCTAACTGATGGCGTTGACTTTGGTGGCTTAATCCCACCTGACATTGCAAAAGAAATGGCTAAGCTTTATCGAATAAAAGTTTACACGATTGGAGTAGGTTCAGAAAAGGAAATTGACGAACAGGTGGAAACTCCCTTTGGAAGAACAAGCAATCGTAAAAGACTTGAATTTAATGAAAGCCTCCTTAAAAATATTGCTGTTGAAACAGGTGGCCAGTATTTTCATGCAAGCGATAAAGAAGTTTTACAAAAAATTTTTGCAAGTATAAGTAAGTTAGAAAAAACCAAGATAAAGATTACTGCCTACGACCGGTTTACCGAAGAATTCTTACCTGTTTTATTAGCGGCTTTAGCCCTGTTAATTATTGAAGCTATACTCCGGTATACAGTTTTTAAAAAGTTTCCCTAAGAGGCAGCGTTATAATATTTCATCAATCATCTTTCCGTATCAGTTGTCTTAACTTCGGCAAATGAAGGGGCTTATACATAAATCTACGGGCAGTTGGTATGTTGCAAAAAACACGAAGGGAAAGGTTTTTAATGCGCGCATAAAAGGTGTGTTTAAGATTGATTCAATCACATCAACAAACCCTATTGCCGTAGGTGATGAAGTGGAAATGGAAGTTGAAAATGAACTTGAAAATACCGCCACCATCACCAATATTTATGATCGTAAAAATTATATTGCCAGAGTATCTCCGCATAATAAAAATCAGCATCATATTGTAGCTTCCAATCTGGATCAGGCTTTATTGTTTGCCACCTTAAAAGACCCAAAAACATCCCAGGGTTTTATTGACCGGTTTCTTGTTTCGTGCGGGGCCTATCATATACCTGCAATCATTGTTTTCAATAAGGCAGATGTATACCGCAAAAAGGAAATGGATAAGTTTGATGAGTTACAGAATATGTACGAGAAAGCGGGTTACAAGGTAGTTTTAGCAAGTGTGATTAACAGGATTGGAGTAGATAAGGTTGAACAAAAACTGCATAACAAAACTACCTTGCTTAGCGGCCATAGTGGCGTAGGAAAGTCGACACTTATAAATACAATTTTTCCTGAGTTAAACCTGCGTACAACCGAAGTAAGCGATTGGAGCGGAAAAGGAATGCATACTACAACTTTTGCCGAAATGTTCGATCTCCCTTTGGGCGGTAAAGTAATTGACACACCCGGTTTAAAGGAGTTTGGATTGGTGGATATTACAAAGCAGGAGCTATCACATTATTTTCCCGAGATGAGGGAGCGGTTAAACGATTGCCAGTTTAATAACTGCATGCACATTAACGAACCTGGTTGTGCAATTAAAGAAGCTGTAAATAGTAATGCTATAGATGTTGACCGTTATGTTAGCTATATGGCTATTCTTGATACAATGGAAGATAAAAGCTATTAGAAGAAACGGCTTTCCAGCTTTCGCGCAAGTTCAGATACTGCGGCATTATCTTTATTATTGCTGGTACATATAGAAACGCCATTATAAATATTGTAGTGAAGCATTAAAGGATGCCCTTTATATTTAAAAAGCCAATCTACAGAATGAAATTCATCCTGCTTCTGCAAAAACTTAACTTTAAATTCTTTAGCGAGAGTATTGGCTATACTGTAAAACTTGCTTATTCCGCAATTGTCATCAATTACAGCTTCGATAGCGCCGAGGGAGTTTGTTAACTGGTAACTCATAGTATTATAGGATATTTGCAAGCTTTATTTTAGTTATTGATCCATGTTAAAGTCATAACGCTGCTTCTATGAAATTCAGGTTTCTAATAGAAGTATTGCCGGTAGCCTTGCAAACACTTTTATTAAGACAATTTTTTAGCCGAAAAGTCTAATGCCTTTTCATAAAAATTTGTTAGTTATTCTAAACTGGTGTGATCAGTTTTCTGTGTAAGAAAGAAGTTACAATGCAGTTGTGTCGCTCTCTTTAATTTAAGCGAAGTGTTCTCACTTTTTTTATTACTCTACTCTATTCAACTTGCTATTCTGCTGCATTGTAACGAGCAAACCATAAGGCATATTTAATATAGTTATTAGCGATACGGTCAATTTCTCCTGTTATTTTTTCCTGTGAAATATCTTTTACTTTTTTTGCCGGTACACCCGCGTAAATACTTCCGCCCTCAACAATTGTTCCTTCAAGCACAACAGCTCCGGCGGCAATAATAGAGTTGCTATGTACAACACAACGATCCATTACAATTGCGCCCATTCCAATTAACACGTTATCAGAAATCGTGCATCCATGCACGATAGCATTATGACCTATGGAAACATTGTTGCCAATATCTGTAGCATTTTTTTGATAAGTACAATGAATTACTGCTCCATCCTGAACATTCACTTTACTTCCCATCTTTATACAATTCACATCTCCGCGGATAACAGAATTAAACCAAACACTACAATCGTCACCCATAGTAACGTCGCCAACAATAGTTGCATTAGGGGCTATAAAACAATTATTGCCAAACTTAGGAGATAGATTATTTACAGGAAGAATTAAGGCCATAATTACAAGTTGACGGTTGAAGAGGACAGTTGATAGCGTAAAGATAGAGATGGTAGTTGACGGATTATGGATCCAGAGGAGAGAATTATTATGGATGAATTTAATCTATCATTTTTCAATCCCTTACATCAACTGTCAACTCTTTCGAAAATTTGCGGACTTCCTTTTAAGTAATATTGCAACTTAAATAGTGTCATCTGTCAACCGTCATCCATCAGTACATCCCATGACCAACCGGCAACTTTTTTTAAGCCACATCGCACAAACTTCTCCTTCGCCTATAGCTATTGAAATGGTTAAAGCGCAAGGCATAAAAATGTGGGACGCAGATGGCAAAGAATATATTGATTTGATTGCGGGTTTTAGTGTTGCCAATATCGGTCACAGCCATCCAAAAGTTATTGATGCTGTAAAGGAGCAAGTTGAAAAATATATGCATTTAATAGTGTATGGTGAGTTTATTGAAACACCACAGGTTAGTTATGCAAAGCTGTTAACAGATCACCTTCCTAAAACCCTGAATTCAGTCTACTTTACCAATAGTGGCGCCGAAGCAACAGAAGGCGCTATGAAGCTGGCTAAAAGAGTTACAGGCAGATCTAAAATTATTGCTTTCAATAAAGCATATCATGGCAGTACGCAGGGAGCATTAAGTGTTATGGGCGATGAATATTGGAGAAACAGCTTCCGGCCTTTGCTGCCTGATGTTTACCATTTAGATTATGGAAGTGATGAAGCTATTGAGACAATTGATAGCGATACTGCTTGTGTTATTGTTGAAACAGTTCAGGCAGAAAGTGGTGTAAATAAACCGTCACGGGAATGGCTTGCATCATTACGAAAACAATGTGATAAGCATTGCAACTTATTAATCTTTGATGAGATACAGGCAGGCTTTGGACGAACAGGAAGTCTTTGGGCTTTTGAGCAATTTAATGTAGTGCCCGACATTTTATTGCTGGGAAAAGCATTAGGCGGAGGAATGCCTTTAGGCGCTTTTATAGCTGACAAAAAACTAATGAAGACACTTTCTAATAATCCGGTGCTTGGTCATATTACAACGTTTGGTGGTCATCCTGTAAGTTGCGCTGCAGGTAAGGCTGCATTGGAAGTGTTGTTAGAAAGTGGTTGGATTGCTGAAGTAAAATATAAAGAGAAACTGTTTATTCAATACCTGAAGCATGAAAAAATTAAGGCTGTACGTTCAGCAGGATTATGGTTGGCTGTAGAGTTTGAAAGCTTTGAGTTTTGTAAAGCTGTTATAGATAAGTGTATTGAAAAAGGTGTGATTACAGACTGGTTTCTATTTGCTCCAAACTGTTTGCGCATTGCACCGCCATTAACTATTAAAGAAGAAGAAATAAAGCATGTGTGCAATATTATTGTAAGCAGTTTAGAAGAGATGACAGTAAAGAGAAACTCCATCTCCACATGATCCTAATAATTCCACAGATTCCAGTTCAGACAATCTTTTTTAACCACACAGGCAAATAGAAACATAGGAGTGTAGTATGAATAAAGCCTACTTCCTCCCAATCCCACTAATCATGAAAATCCCGGTTCAGACTAAAATGACAACCTGAAGCTTCCAAACACACCAAAGCGTTGTGATTTTTCTTTTGGCAAAGGTTGCGGAAGCACCTTCCATATAAGGTCTATCCGAAAAAATTTAAATATATTATCTACGCCTGTACCTGCCTCTAAGTACATTTTATTATTAAGCGTTTGAAAAGTTTGGTTTCCAACAAAATTCATTTGCTTGTTCGCATTGCTCAAGCTTCCTGTCACTCCCTTTGCCTGCCAGAACTGTCTAAATTTAAGTTTGCGCGTAAGCGGTATATACCTGAACAAACCGTTGCCAATATTATGTTCGAAAATAAAGCCAGCGTATTTATCGCTCATATAATCAAAGCGGTTCATAAGGTTGAAGGCGTACTTGTTGTAGTAGTAGATGTTGTTTCCGGGATGAATTTCCAGCAATGAAAAAGGCAGTGTTCCATATATTTTTCCTGCAAACAGGTTGTAGTACATGTTGCCGAACGGCGGCACTTTCATATAATCGCTTATGCTTGTGCTTAGTTTTTGGTAATTATAACTGCTTCTTAAAATGCCCGACCAGCCTTTCGAATATTTTAGTTCTACTATAGGGTACTGACTGCCAAGACTTGTTCTATAAAAACTATTTTCCACAAAGTTTTCAAGATAGGCATAGCGCAAACGAAGGGAAGTTTCAAAGTTGTTTAAGGGGTCGCCGGTAATGTTTTTTGTGAAATAAGAAATATCAGGAAGATTTCTTACAGGATTGTACTGCGTGCTGGTGATAGCTGCAAGGAAAGATAAACCACCTGGAGTTTCTTTAAAAACTTCAAAACGTTTTTCTGCTACGCTTTGAAATCTGCGTAAAATATTAGGTTTACGAATGGCTAACGAAAAAATGTTATCTGAAGTAACTTCATCATAATATCGTTGGCCATTATCAAGGTCTTTGAAATAGGAGAGGTATAAATACAGGCGGGGATTTTTATTAGGAAGGTAGAACACTTCACCGCCTCCCTTGAACTTCTGATCGCTAAAGCCATATGCCAGATAGCTATGAACGAAGAATTTTTTATTCAATTTAGAATTAGTGCCAAGGTCGAAACGTACCCTTGTGCCTTCGTGAAAGTTTGCGCTTATCCAGTTTTGCCACGGACCTATCCTGTAATTGCCAATGTTTCTGTAACCGGTAGCTATAAAATCAACAGCAGATGAATATCTTTTATAAGCCTCCATTGATTGAATAGTATCAATCATTTTATAAATAGCCAGTTCATTTTTATTTAATTCCTCGTGCCTGCTGCTGTCCCAAAAAGTTTTTGGAAGAAGCTCCGAATTTTTTAAAACATGTATTTCTTCCGCTTTTTTGTTTATTGCTAAAACTGCCGCAACCGAATCGCTGTTGGTGATGATGTTCTTATAGGTAGTCGTTTTTCTGCCTTTAAAACTTATCATGGTCTTCCCCAGCAAAGCGAGGTCAACTACAAATTTATCCTTTCCTAAAAACCAGGTAGAGTCGTTTATCAATTTATACTCCTGAATAAGTGTAAGGTCTTCGACAAAATTGATGTTGGCATCTTTACTGATCCTAAGCGTAACCTTCTGAATGGCATAACTGCTGTCGTGCACCCAACAATCGCCATCGAAAGTATTTTCCCCTTTTCTCTTTGGTGTAAACCTAAAATGAATTAATCTCTTTTTCGCCATGTATTGCGTGTCGAGCAATTTATAGGTGTAGTAATTATCGCCATTATCATGAAAGGGACTTATAAATTCCTTATCAAACACAGGAATGAAATTGTGATAAACATTTACGTTTTGGTACATACTGCCTAAAAACTTGGTAACGCTTGGGTTATCTATACCGCTTGTGTTACTGGCGCGAATATTCTCTTTTTGAATTTTTGGGCTACGTTGAAAATAAAAATCAGAAATGGTTTCAGTAAGAAACAGGGGTAAAAAAGGTTTTTCTTCAGCGCTGCTGTCTACGTTTTGTAATATAAAGTTGAAGGGCTTTAGTAGTTTATTGTTGTTGAGTTTTGTAACGTTTATATTGTTCTTGTCAACTTCAATCTTATTGTAAACTTCGTAGCTGTAATTTTTATAATTAGTTAGGTCGTGTTCTTTTTTATGTTGTACAATTCTTTTCCAGAACCACAATGCACGGTTAAACTTAACTTTTACAACCGCCTCTTTCGATACAGGTGCAACTTCCATTTGAACAGTAATAAAACTGGAGTCTTTATTAAAGGGAATAACAAGCGCTGCAGGTTTATAGCCCACCGAGGTAACAAATAATGTATCGGCTGCATTGCCGTTATAATCAAAAGAAAAAATGCCCGAAGAGTCGGTAAGGGTGCCTTGCCGGCTTATTTTAAAAACAACTGATGCGAAAGGGATAGCTTCATCACTTTGCCTGTCTTTTACAATGCCTTTCAATATTTTCCGCTGTGCCGCACTTTGCTTAGGCAGCGATACTGCAAACAGTATAGTTATAACAATTGACCAGATCCGCCACATCATGCAATATTACATTTTCTCTATGATGTTGGAACTGCTGAAAAAGATGGTTGTTCTTTAAAAATTTTGCAGAATTGGAAAAGATGTTGTTACTTTGAATTACAAAGTACTTTTTTTATGGGCGAAACTACTCCTCACTTAGATGCACTGCAAGACATAAAAGAAATGATGAGCCGAAGCAGCCGTTTCATAAGTTTAAGCGGATGGAGCGGGATTTCGGCAGGAGTATGTGCTTTGATAGGTGCATGGGTTGCAAATTCAATTTTAAAGGATAAAACAGGAAGTGCGGGCGATTATCTCCAAACTGAAAGTTATAAGGTTAGTACTGAATTTGATCTTGCCCATATTGTTTCAAAAAAATTATTTATAGTGGCGTTTGTAACTTTCATAGTTGCTTTCATGCTTGCTTTTTTGTTTACTTATTTACGAAGCCGTAAAGATAATTTTTCAGTTTGGGGAAGTACAGCAAGACGTTTAATGGTTAATGTTGGTCTACCAATGATTGTGGGAGGAATATTCATTTTAAAACTGTTGCAGGTAGACGAGTATGGTTTAATTGCCCCTGCCTGCCTGATTTTTTATGGATTGGCACTGGTGAATGCGAGTAAATATACATTAGGCGAAGTAAGATATTTAGGATATGGACAAATATTACTTGGACTTATCAATTGCTGGGCGATAAGCTATGGCTTATATTTTTGGGCTGCAGGGTTTGGAGTGTTGCATATTATTTACGGTGCCCTTATGCTTTGGAAATACGAGCGTTAATCTTTAAACAGCAGAATGATAATTTATGCGAAAAGAGACATGAAGAACCCAATAGAAAACTTAAATAAAATTTTTGACAGTCGTATTCGTCTCGGGATTATGAGCGCTTTAATCGTAAATGCGGAGGTAAATTTTAATGAGTTGAAAGAACTGATACAGGTAACGGACGGTAACCTTGCCAGCCACATAAAGACACTGGAAGAAAGTGATTATATAAAAGTGGAGAAAGGATTTATTGGGCGCAAAACCAATACAACATATTCAGTAACGAAGGCGGGGGAAAAAGCATTTAAGGCACACCTTGAAGCGTTGGAGCAAATGATAAAATCAATGGAGTAATTTTTTTGTATTTTAACTTTGAAATACAAAGCACTTTTTAAAATAAGATATATCAAAACAAAAACAATGTAAACATGGAACAAAACACTTCAATGGTTTCAATACCAAAATTTCAAATTTCTTATGGGACTAAAATTTTAATTAAAGGAATTATTACAGGCGTATTAATTCTGGTTATGCTTATTCCAACAATATTCATAGCAAACCTCGTGTCGGAGCGTGAAAAAAGACAAAAGGAAGTGGTAGCAGAAGTAAGCAACAAATGGGCAACTTCTCAAACGATTACCGGGCCTTATATTGTTATACCCTATAATGAAACAACTGTTGATGATAAAAAGAACGCGGTTGTTATTAGAAAGTCTGTTGTCATACTTCCTGAAACATTAAATGTACAGGGAAACCTATTGCCTGAAAAAAGAAAGCGTTCGATTTATACCGTACTTCTTTATAGAAGTAACCTGAATGCAGAAGGTTTATTTAAACCTGTTATTCCTTCCGACATAAATATTGAGAATTTACTATTGAATGAAGCGAGACTCTGTATTGGGATAAACGATATTAAAGGCATTGAAGAAAAAGTCAGTATAAATTTCAATGGCAAAGCTTATGAGCTTACACCTGGTTTACCTGCCGGTGCAATTAATAGTACCGGTCTTTCTTGCAATGCCTACATAACAAGAGAAGGGTTGAATAACGAATCTTCTTTTGCGTTTAACCTGAAGATAAAAGGAAGTGAGCAGTTGCATTTTGTTCCGCTGGCTGGCAATAGCAGCTTTGCTTTACAATCGTTGTGGCCTAATCCATCTTTTGAAGGCAATACTCTACCAACAGAACGTACAGTTAGTGAAAAAGGATTTACTGCTAAATGGAATTTCAATAAAGCCAATCTTCCATTTAATACAGTCATTAAAGAATTTAATATAAAGGAAGAAAGCTTTGCTTTTGGAGTAAGCATGGTTCAGCCTGCAGACCAATATGCTAAAACGATGCGAAGTGTTAAGTATGCTATTCTTATTATTGGTCTTACTTTTTCTTTATTCTTCATTATTGAATTGATGCAGAAAAAACCGGTTCATCCTGTTCAGTATATTTTAGTTGGGCTTGCATTGGTTATCTTTTATTCTTTGCTTCTTGCTTTCAGTGAATTTATAATGTTTAATAATGCTTATTTAATAGCAGCAATGGCTACTGTTTCATTGATTTCTTTGTATACAAAAAGCCACTTTGCAAGTTGGAAGGTTGCAGGTGTGTTTGCTTTAGTGTTAGGATTATTGTATGGATTCATCTTTGTGCTTATACAATTAGAAGATACTGCGTTGCTTGTAGGAAGCATAGGTTTATTTGCAGTGCTTGCAATAGTTATGTATGCAAGCAGAAATATAAACTGGTACAATCCTTCATTAGGAAATCCTTCAACAGAGAATGCTTAAAAATTACCTGTCAAAATATATCTCTCATTATTAAATCAAACAAACAAAATGAAAAAGCAATTTATTAGTCAGCCTATAGCCTTATTATCAGGATGGTTACTGGTAATCCCATCCCTGTATTTTATTCTTTCCGCCTTATTAAATTATGAATTTGGTATTCCTGGTTTATGGAGTTCGATTGAATCCATATTTGAAAAGCCTGGTAACAAGCAGTTAGGCTTAAACATCAATCTGCTCATCTTATTTGGTCCGCTGGTAGCGATACTTATCAATCTAACACAGGTAATGAACGTAGCGTTTAAGAAAGACGTTTCTTCTTTCAATTTAGAAGTTGAGTTGAAGAGATATAGCTCGAACTGGATGGTAATAGCAGCAGGTTCGTTATGTCTTGCTTCGCTGTTTCTATATTTATTAGGAGAAAATTTTAACTGTTAAATCTTTAAAATATAGGGAATGAACAACAACATCTGGTTTAAAAAGCCTGGATGGGCTTAGTGCCTGCAAATGCTATGGGTATTTCAGTTACTGTGCTTGCCATTATTTTTCTTATACCGGTTTATGCAGCAATGGCAAGAAACAGCCATTCTGTTAGTGATGACATGTACCACATGTCTGTTTATACTACATGCACAGCCTTCTGGTGGAAATGGATTGCAGAAAAAACAAGCTGACAGTTATATTAATGAGGAACGTTTTTAAATAAGGGGACATAATAGTTTGATGCCTAAAGTTTATTAGCTTACAATTACAAAACGTAAGTGTAATCGGACTGATAATTGTAAACCTTTCACCCCCTTGTCTTTGACCATCCTGTATATTATCCTTGCTTACGCCGTTATATTATTGTTGGTATACCTTATACAGGAGAAGTTCATCTTTAAACCAGAGATTTTAAAAAAGGATTTTGAGTATAAATATGATATTCCTTTTAAGGAATTATTTTTTGATATTAAGCCCGGTGTTCAAATAAACGGTCTCCATTTTTATAGAAACAACCCTAAAGGCCTTATTTTTTATTTGCATGGAAACACACGAAGCATTAAAGGTTGGGCTAAGTATGCACGTGATTTTTACCGTTACGATTATGATGTTGTACTCGTAGATTACAGGGGGTTTGGAAAAAGTACAGGTGAAAGAGGAGAACAGGAAATTTTTAGTGATCTGCAGTTTGTTTATAATTCTTTAAGCACTCAATACGGGGAGCAACATTTAATTGTATATGGCAGAAGCTTAGGAAGCGGATTTGCAACCAAAATTGCAAGCGATAACAATCAACGGTATCTTATATTAGATTCTCCTTATTATAATTTGGTAAAAGTTGTTGAGCGGTTTCTTCCTCTTTTGCCGCATAAATATTTGTTGCGCTATCACTTAAGAACAGACAAGTGGATAAGAAAAGTAAATTGCCATACCTATATCATTCATGGCACAAAAGATTTTTTGATACCAATACGTCATAGCGAAAAATTGCAGGAGATCAATCCGCATAAAATAACATTGATAAGAATTGAAGGCGGAAGGCATAATAACCTGCCTGACTTTCCTGAATACCACAATTTTATTAGGGATATTTTACAGTACTAAGTTACCAAGGAAAAAAGCTGAAGATGTAGTTTTGCAGATTGACAAAGCCGCATGAACGAGGGTAAACCGGTAAATAACCGCAGGAAAATATTTAAATGGATACAGGTAACAATAATTGTTTATTGCCTCGTTGGTATTATCGCTTATACGTGGCAGGAAAAACTCTTGTTTCATCCTGCAGCGTTAAAGGCTGATGCTGCGTTTAATTTTCCCGCTCCTTATAAAGAGGTAAACATTCCCGTTAATCCGTCTACTAAATATAATATTGTTCAATTTACTGTACCTGGCAATAATATAAGGGGTGTTGTTTTGTACTTTCATGGCAACAAAGATAACATCACTCATTATGCATCTGCTGCAAACACCATTACAAAACATGGTTACGAAGTCTGGATGATTGATTACCCGGGCTTTGGTAAAAGCACCGGCAAAATAAACGAGGAGGTTTTATACGACCAGGCGTTGCAGGTATACAAAATGGCAAGGGTTCGCTTTTCTCCCGATAGTATTATCATTTACGGCAGATCTCTGGGAAGCGGTATTGCCACACAATTAGCAACTATAAGAGATTGTAAAAGACTTATTTTAGAAACGCCGTATTACAGCATACCTTCTTTAGTCTCAACTTATTTATGGATGTATCCGCTCGAAAGAATGATGAAGTACAAGTTTCCAAATAATGAATACCTGAAGAAAGTAACTGCACCGGTAACCATTTTTCATGGAACCAATGATGGTGTAATACCTTATAAAAATGCAGTGCGGTTAAAAGAAGTTTTGAAAGCCGGAGATGAATTTGTCAGTATTAACAACGGCTCACATAACAATCTTAAGAAATATAAGGAAATGACTGTGAAGCTCGATAGTGTGCTTTCTTTATAAAGTACTTGCTTTACTCTATACTCCGAAGGCTCAGCAGAAAACATAGTGAAATGTATTGTAAAGAAGCATTATGCTTTATGGCTATTCGGTAAACCGTAAGTCTAAAAAGTGTTTTACGGGCTTATCAGTTCTATACTTAAACTAATGAGCAAAGTCAAGCTCATAATTTCCTTTTATTCTTTCAATAGGTGGGTTAAAGTAACCGTATTTTATACCAGGAAATTCTTCCCGGATCAATTCCTGTAATTGTTTTACACCAATACATTCACCTGTGTCTGATGCGTTGATCTTGCCCAGATACCAGTCGGGATCAATATTGAAATTGCGCCACTGAATCATTTTTAAACTTGTGTTAGCAATAATTTTTCTTAGAGCTTCATATTCTTCAACACTATCCGTCATGCCGGGAAAAACAAAGTAGTTAATACTTGTCCAGCCGCCATAACTATTTACTATTTTAAGGCTTTCAATAAGGTCTTCAAATCTATAATTGTTGGGGCAGTAATAAGGTTCGTAAATATGTTTGCGAACACTGTTAAGGCTTACACGAATGCTGTCTAAACCAACATCGCAAAGAGCCTTTACAGCATCGGGCTTTGACCCATTTGTGTTAATATTAATGCTGCCTTTTGTTGTATGTTTTCTTATTTCGATGATTGCTTCGCGAATGGTTTGCCACATCAGCAACGGCTCACCTTCACAGCCCTGGCCGAAGCTAACAATAGGGTAGGGAGCGCTCTCTAAATGAGGAACCGTGTATTCAACAATTTCTTCTGCTGTTGGCTTAAAGGTTAACCGGTCCTGGGTAGAAACAATTGTTTCCTCCTCCGGTTGAAACGAAATACAACCAATGCAATTGGCATTACAGGCGGGCGAAGTTGGTATAGGGCATTCCCACCTGCCAAGAAAATAATTTCGTGCAGCAGGACAATGGTAAGTAAGTGCGCAATTATTTGCGAGGTGCTGAACCAATCGGTTTTGAGGAAAATGCTGTAATGTTTTTTGAACACCAGCCTCAACTTTTAACTCATCATATCCTGAACAATCCTGGCGAATATCCTGTTCAATACGAATGGCAGGAACATAAAACTTATCATCTAACCACCCCGCCGCTGTATAGCAGAATAAGGGAAGTGTAGGAGCGTTGGGACCGGTTTCGTAAGCAGCAAGATAGAAACCGGTATGAGCCGGGGGAATAAATGCAGCAACAGCCCACCCTTTTTCGCACAGTCGCATTTCACCTGTTTTCACGTCAATGCCAATTCCGCGCCGTCCCGGTAATTCGTATAATTGTCCGCCGTTTGGTAATTCTATCCACTCATCTTCAGGTACGGGTAATGCATCCCATCCACTGCGTCCGGTAACATATAATGAAGTGTCTTCAAAAATGTTTCCGTTGCCATCTGAATAAAGTATATAAGGTGATTGAGAAATGGTCATGGTTCATTAAGTCAATAAGTCATTAGGTCAAAGTGAATAAGTCATTTAAGCAGTAGGTCGTTAGGTGATTAGTGGCGGCGACAAGCATTAGTACGTTAGGTAGTTGGTGTAACGGCGATAATGAGTTATCCGTCCTCATACATCATACCTCTTACATCTATCAACTCTTCCCAATTTGCTGCCGGCAAAAATCATTAAACTCTTTTTCAACATGTAACGAAACGCCGGAGTCTATCTCTTTCTGAAAGAGTTTATTGTTTTTTTGATCTATCGTTATCAATCCGTCTTTTATTAAAGCATTATTAATTTCACCCCACTCTAATGTTTTTTTCGGAAAGGAATTGAAAACAACGTTGTCTCCTGAAAAACCAATTTCCTGCGGAAACTTAACCTGCTTTTCAAGTAAGCCCGCCACTGCATATAAAATTCCCATCCAGATATTTCTTTCAATGCCATAGAACCAGCCCACTGCTGCAATTAATAAAGCCAACCGAAAGTAAGCAAAGCCTGCCTGGCGTTTCTTATAAAAAGAAAGACCCCCTAATAGCAAAATACCGATAGCAAACAACAAGTACGTGAAACCGTACTTGGGATGGATATAGTAAAAATAGCTGAATGCAAGCAGTGCAAACAACAACATTAGCTGACTCACCTGGTCTATAAAATGGTAATCAGATTTCTTTAATGTTATAACATAATCATATACCATTCTAACTATTACTTTTCACCAGGAGGTTACATAATTTGTATATTATTCTTGCGCCTACGTTTGCATCAATACTGTTCTCCCCAACACTTACCTCGTTCAGGTCGAACCCAATTAATTTTCTTCCGCTTTCAATCACTTTATTAAAAAGATAAATAACCTGCTCTGCTTCAAATCCTCCCGCAACAGGGGTGCCCGTATTAGGACATAATTTGGGATCCAACCCATCAATGTCGAAACTGATATGAACCTTATCGGGTAACTGTTGTACAATTTCGTTAGCTATAGCTTTCCAGGTCTCACCTTCAAATTGCCTTTCTTTTATGTCTTTGTCAAAGTAAGCGACAATCCTGTTGTTACTGTTTTTAATAAGACCGTATTCGTCTTCGCCAAAATCTCTAATTCCTACCTGCAGCAAACGTTGCAATTGAGGAACTTCGTTTAAAGCATTGTACATAATAGAGGCGTGGCTATACTTGAAATCTTCGTACGAGGCACGTAAATCGCAATGTGCGTCTATCTGTAAAATCCCAAAATCACCATGCTTTTCTGCGATTGCTTTATAAAATCCCAACGGCGTGCTATGGTCACCACCGATAAGACCCACTAATTTATCTTTATCAAGTAATGCTTTTGTCTGCTCGTACACCCATGTATTTAAAAGATTAGCGCCCTCATTAATTTCCTTAAGGCTTTTACACATGAACTTGTTTTCCTGCACATCATTTCCCTTAGAAATATAATCTATATACAGCTCAGCTTCCTTTCTTAAATAGTCGCTTTTTAAAAGTATCTTTTTATCAGGCTGCTTCATAAAGAAACCCTGCTTCCAGTTGTCTTCCATGTCGGGGTCAAATAGATCGACCTGAAGGCTTGCTTTAAAAATTTGATCGGCAGCACGTGATGTGCCCGAGCCAAAGCTTACAGTAACTTCCCATGGTACGGGCAGTAGAATAACCCTTGCATCTTCTTCGGTGAAAGGAAGCCCGAATATGTTGTTGTTTGGATTTCCGGCCGCATTGGGATTGAATAATGAGAGATCTGTCATAGTGATAATTAAAAGCGGTGCAAGTTAGATGATTTACAGGTTTTGAAATGTGTTTTAAGTTTTATATAAGAGAGGACTTTAATCTTAACATTAATGATAATGTTTATTACAGGGATCGGAAAAAAG
>MWWB01000054.1_pt1 | contig 20695 bp, 18 predicted proteins | sample 1047291 | NCBI WGS metagenome assembly MWWB01 (sample SAMN06349976, study PRJNA376086) | soil metagenome | isolation source: MS4-1 sample Antarctic (ecotone) soil | place: Antarctica | reverse complement strand
AATTGATGTTTCAATAACATAAGGAATATAATTGCCAAATGGTTTTCCATTTTCATCCAGGTCATTATCAAAATACTGTAGCTTTTTTTTGCTGTGCTCCTGGTGGCTTTTTAAATCGAAATCTGTGCGGCTGTGAATACCTTCCACTTCTTTAAAACCAATAGGAAAATTATATTCAATATCCGTAGCTGCATCGGCATAATGCGCAAGTTTAACATGATCATGAAAACGAAATTTATCTTCTAAAATACCAAGGCTTAAGTGCCATTTCATTCGCTGTTCTTTCCAGTATTCATACCATTGCTTTTGGGTGCCGGGACGAATAAAAAATTGCATTTCCATTTGCTCAAATTCCCGCATTCTAAAAATAAACTGGCGGGCAACAATTTCATTGCGGAAGGCCTTACCTATCTGCGCAATGCCAAATGGAATTTTCATGCGCCCACTTTTTTGCACATTTAAAAAGTTAACAAATATGCCTTGTGCTGTTTCGGGCCGCAGGTAAACTTCGTGGGCATCTTCACTAACCGACCCCATTTGTGTGGAGAACATCAGGTTGAATTGCCTGATCTCCGTCCAATTTCCTGTGCCACTTACTCCGCAGACAATCTTATACGTTTCTAATAATCTTCTTAATCCATCAAAATCATTAGTTGCAAGCAGCACATCCATTTCCTTCATTAAAATTTCGGCCTGCTCTTCATGACCACCAATTTGCAATTCCTCTGCTTTCCCTTCTATCAGATGATCAACACGGTAACGTTTATTACTGTCTTTATTATCGATCATTGGATCACTAAAATTGTCCACATGTCCGCTTGCCTTCCATGTTGTAGGATGCATGAAAATAGCTGCATCTATCCCTACAATATTTTCGTGCATTTGCGTCATGCTTTTCCACCAATGATCTTTGATGTTTTTTTTCAGTTCACTACCCCATTGACCATAGTCGTAAACCGCGGCTAAGCCATCATAAATTTCACTTGATGGAAAAATAAATCCATATTCTTTGCAATGAGAAATGATTGCCTGGAACCTGTTATGATCTGTTGCCATGGCGGCAAAAGTAAAGACAAAGTTTATAGTTTATGGTTCTGGTATTTAGCTATCGGGAATGTCTAATATTATAAATCATCAGTTTTAACCATTGGTTGTAGGATTAGGCTTACTATAAACCGCATTTACTTTACGGTTATATGACCGTCGGTATTTTGATTTTCTTCAATTTTTAATAATTCCTGTTCTTTTAATGAACCTTTGCCAACTTCTACTTCTATTAATTTAACCCAAACCGCGTATTTATTTGGTAGGATCTGGCTGCCATATTCGGCTGCGTAGGCCTTGGTAAATTCAGCTCCATAATATAGAATAATGGAAGAATAATATATCCATAATAAAATAACCACTAATGAGCCGGCAGCTCCATAAGTGGTGCCCATGTTGCTGTTCCCGATATAAAACGTTATACCAAATTTGCCAATCATAAACAGCACCGCCGTTACCATTGCTCCTGTTAATACATCACGCCATTTTATGATGGCATCAGGCAACACTTTAAAAATGATTGCAAACAATAAAGTAGTTATTCCAAAAGTAAGCACCAGGTTTACAATATATACAAGGGTTACAGTAGCATCCGGAAAAATTTCGTGCAAACGGCTGCTTAAGGCTTCTACTAAAGCAGTGATCATAAGTGAAACCAGCAATAAAAAGCCAAGGCTTATAACCACCGAAAAAGAAAGTACCCGGTTGACAATCATTTTCAGCCAATTTTTTTTTGGCTTGGGCTTTAAATTCCAGATGTAATTAATGGTATCCTGTATTTCCGCAAACACTCCTGTAGCGCCAATTAACAATGTAACAAAACCTATGGCAGCCGTTATTTTGCTTTCGCTACTCAGCGAAGCATTTTTAATTATATCCTGGATTTGTTTGGCTGCAGAGGAGCCGACGAATCCTTCAATTTGTCCATAGATTGTTCCTTCAATGGCCTCCCGCCCGTAAAAGATGTCAGCAAGGAAAATAATTACAATCAGCATTGGCCCAATAGAAAACACAGTAAAGTAGGCGAGCGAGCCGCTCAGCTTTGCAACTTTATCATCGCTAAATCCTTTGAAAGCCTGCTTTATCACATGCCACAGTCCCTTGGGTGTATGCTTAATTTTCATTGCCTATTTCAGACAAAAATAAAGCCTGTTCCATCTACTTTTGTTTACCCTCTTTTCCAAGATCAGAAATCTTCATTATTGCCGCAACTGCCAATGCCTGCATCAGATCGAACATACCAAGTGGCGGATGCTCAAAGTCATATTGCTTTTGGAGTTTAGGTAAAACTTGCTTTTTTGCATTTTTATTTAAATGAGGAGAGTGTTGGTTGCCAGGCAAATTTTTCCCGTCAACATTATCCATTTGTTGTACGGATTTATTGCCCCCTTCCACTTCTACGTTTTTAACAGTTATAGCAAATTTGCTGGGATGAATTTCAGCTCCATATTTTAAAGCGTATGCTTTTGTAAACTCTGCACCAAAATATAATATGATGGCGGAGTAATAAATCCATACAATAAGAATAACGAGCGAACCCGCAGCGCCATAAGCATTACCCACATCACTTTTGCTGATATACAAAGAGATCAATAATTTTCCGATCATAAACAAAACAGAAGTTGCAAGCGCACCACCGAGCACATCTTTCCATTTAATTTTTGCATCAGGCAGTACTTTAAAGATCACACCAAATAAGCCGGTAGTAATAATCAATGTAAGCAACAGGTTAATGATGTAAAAAACCACTACTGCTACATCGGGGAAAGCATCTTTAAGCCTGTTTCCCAATGCGTCAACTATGGCTGTGACGCCTAAAGAAACCAGCAACAAAAAACCCAGGCTACCAATTATTCCAAAAGAAAGAAGCCTGTCTTTCAGCAATTTCATTATACCCAGTTTCGGTTTGGCTTTTAGCCCCCAGATGCTGTTGATTGAGTCCTGAATTTCGGCAAATACAGTAGTGGCGCCAATCAATAGCGTAATAATGCCAATAATAAAAGCAAGCCCACCCTTACCTTCAAGCGCTACATTTTTTATAATTCCCTGAATCTGGTCGGCAGCCTCGCGGCCCACAAAGCCGTCAATTTGAGTATAGATCGTACCTTCAATGGCATCGCGGCCAAAAAAAATACTGCACAAATAAATGAGCATAATCAACAAAGGACCCAAAGAAAAAACGGTGTAATAAGCCAGTGAGGCACTCAACTTGGGAACCTTATCTTCCCCGAAACCTTTGAAAGAATCTTTTAAAACCTGCCAGATGCCTTTTGGTGTAACATGATGTCCCATTAATCTTTTTTAAGAGACTCATTACAAAAACATAGCCAATGCAAAACATCTTAAGTCACTTTTATTTTTTCATCTGTGCTTTCATTCTCTTCTTTTTTAACCTCTTCCTCGTGCTTTAAAGTTCCTTTGCCTGTTTCTACTTCAATTTGTTGTATCCACACTGCATACTGATTGGGATGAATGGACGAGCCGTATGCAGCCGCATAAGCCTTAGTAAATTCAGCGCCGAAATACAATATAATTGATGAAAAGTAAACCCATAATAAAATAACCACTAACGACCCCGCAGTACCGTATACATTGTCTACATTGCTGCTGCCGATATAAAAACTAATACCAAATTTCCCCAGCATAAAAAGAACCGCAGTTACCATTGCACCCATCAAAACATCCTTCCATTTTATTTTAGCATCGGGTAACACTTTAAATATTATAGCAAACAATAAAGAGGTGACTATAAATGTGAGCACTATATTAAAAATGTAAAGAAGAATAACCGCAATATCAGGAAACATGGTAAGCAGCCTGTTACCCAGTGCTTCCATGATGCCATTTATAACTAAAGACACCAATAATAAAAAACCAAGACTCACAACCACCGAGAAAGAAAGAATTCGATCTATTACCAATTTAAGCCAGTTTGTTTTTGGTTTTGCTTTTAAATTCCATATTGTATTTATTGAATCCTGGATTTCTGCAAATACCGTTGTAGCACCAATTAATAACATTATAGAACCAATAATCGCTGTGATAGTACTCTTATTACTTAACGAAGCTTTTTTAATAATATCCTGTAATTGGGCTGCGGCATCTGACCCTACAAAACCTTTTAGTTGACCATAGATGGTTCCTTCAATGGCTTCCCTTCCCCAAAACAGATCAGCAAAAAATATAATTACAATTAACATGGGCCCCATTGAGAAAACAGTAAAGTATGCCAATGACCCGCTGAGTTTTATCACCTTGTCATCTACAAAACCTTTAAAGCTTGCTTTTAGTATTTGCCAGAGGCCTTTCCCTGTTATCTTTTTCTTCATTGCCCTTCGCTTTGATAAAAAAAATTTGTGACTTCGCTCATATTCTAAGCTAATAACTTTAATACATTATACATAAGAATTTTTGCAATAAAATGTATAGCCCAGCTGGGGATAATAAAATTAAATTAAATGCAAACAAGTACAACAAGGGTTGAAACATTTAGCGATGGTGTTATTGCCATTATTACTACAATAATGGTATTGGAACTTAGATTACCTGATTTTAATGAAGATCAGGATACATATGACATACAACATCATCTTATCGAGATACTCCCTCATTTAGGAGCTTATATTTTCAGTTTTATAATGACTGGCATTTTGTGGCTTAACCATCATCACATGTTTCATCTGTTAGGAAAAACAGACAATGCGTTATTAGCTCAAAACCTTTTCTTTCTTTTTTGGATGAGCCTCATTCCCTTTGTTACAGGTATAATGGGCGCAAGCCCTTTACTTCCCACTTCAACAGCTTTGTATGGTTTTATAATGTTTATGACTACGCTGACTTTATCATTTATGCATTCTCACACCTTAAAAAAACATTTAGTGCATACAGATGAAGAAAGGAATATTAAACAGAAAATAGAGAAGGTATCCGTGAAAAGCAGGACAAAAACTTATATAGGCAGTGCTACTTATTTAGCATCAGTTCCGCTGGCTTACGCCAGTGTTTATCTATCTTATGTTTGTTTTATAATTGCTGTTATTTTGTTTTTGTTGCCTGCCGGAATTGATGAGGAAAGGCTGGCAGATAAAGTGATTGAAAAAAATAGCTGAGTGATATTGCATTAAAAAATATCAGCCTGGCAAAAATAAAAAGTCGTTCATCAAAAGACCAACGACTTGAGACAGGGTATAAGAAACACGAAAGAAATAAAATTTAAACCGGATTTGCGTGCTGGCAAACAAAGTGCTGCTAAAAAAGTGTAGTCAGTATTGATTGTAGATGTGCACTTACCACATCATCATCATTATTTACTGTTTTTACTTTTATCTCTTCTTTTATGCTTTGCCATTCAGCGCTTGCGGCTAATATTCTATCCGCTCCATTCTTCAGTTTTATTGCCTGCTTTATTTAGCATTTTTTCAGCATCATCTACATATCCGCTGACCTTGTTTTTAACCTTACCTGCCAGATCCTCACCCTTATCCATAATTTTTTGGCGGGTTTCACTGCCTTTATCCGGGGCAAGTAAAATGCCTGCTGCTAATCCTGCAATAGCTCCAACAAAAACTCCTGTAATAAAATTTTCTGATTTCATGGTTTTTAATTTGATTTTAAAAAATTGTTAATTAATGATGTCTAAATATTGCACTAAGTAAATGTATGCGTATTATGAATATTACCTCGCAGTAGAATCTTTTAAAAATCTTCCCAACGATTGCCTGCCTTCGTATTTTATGGCGACATTCTTAAAAATACCACCCCTGCCAGCTTTCACCGTACCATCAAGTTTTACATTCACCGAATCTTTTAAAAGTATTTGTACTGCATTAGGTAAAACATCCCGCATGGAAATAACTGCCTTTATGGGAACGTAAAAAGTATCCATAGGCGGCAGGTTTAGTAAATTATCAAATCCTCCCTTTCCTAAAAACCGGTTCTGAATATATATATCAATATCAGCAGACTTTAACTGGAGTTGCTGGGCATTAGGATTATAAAATTTGAGATCGGCGCTCAACTCAGACCGTTTAAAACCTACCCCGCTTATCCGGAGATTTTCCGTTGCCAGGTAGGTGGGTTTTTGTAACTGTTTACAGGAGCAGAACAAAAACAGTCCCCAAACTAATGTGCAAATGCTCTTGTTCATAAAAGAATTAAAATAAAGAGCAGTGCTTCGTAATGCACTGCTCCAAAACCTAACAGGAATAGGAAGTTTTTTTGAATTCTGTTACAGTTTCTTAGTGCCTATTACTAAGTCGAATGCACCTGTATTGCTAGTGTTTGATCACATTACTTCACATCCTATACTTTACAAATCACGCAAACGATAATCATCGTCAACCGGTTTTTCTATTATGCGGCTACGAAACCTGTCGCCTTCTCTTTGAACTTTCCTTTTTCCATCCTCGTATTTTTCATCTATTTCATCCAAAGTTTTTTCCCCTCTATCCTCAATATCCTGCCTGCCTCCCATCCTATTTGAGTCTGAGGAAACACCATGTTGTGAAGCTATTTTATCTACGTCAATAGCGCCGCAATCGTCCAAAATGTCGGCTGCCTCTTCCGCCTGATCAGATGATTGAGCGTGTACAGTTACAATTGAATAACCCTTGCTGCTGACATTTGAATAACGGTCGGCATCATCGTTATCATCTCCAAAAAGAGATTTAAAAAAACGGGTAACTGCATTACCATCTCCCTTTTCTGATTTTGCATTAAAAGACTCCTTACTCCCTTTTGAAACATCTACATATTCTCTGGAAATACCAATATTTGATAATCCCTGAACTGCTGTTTGTGCGTCAGTTTCATTTTCAAAAAGACCCACTACTGTTTTTGCCATAAACGCCTCCTTTTGTTTTTAAAATTTTTTGTTGAATTTTGAAGATTTTTTTTCCATCTTTTTTGATAGTATATTCTACTTTATAGTTAACCATAACCAATAATACCATGCCTAACATCTCTTAGGATACTATTAATGGTTTTGAGAAAATTTCACCCCATCTGCAACTATCTCCTTTATGGGTAAAGCCATTTGTTTTGCTGAGTAACGGCAAACTTACTTCACATCAATTTTTCATTTTGCTGATGTCTCTCTGAATCTCTCAAAGTTTTCTTCTCTAAATTCTTTTGTAATGCCTCTGTTAGTTTTACTCCGGTTTGATTAGCAATGCAAATAAGTACCCACAATACATCAGCTAATTCATCATCCAGTTCTTTCCCTTTGTCAGTTTCCTTAAAGGATTGATCTCCATATTTACGGCTCATTAAACGGGCTACTTCCCCTACTTCTTCTGTTAGTATAGCCATATTAGTCAGCTCGCTGAAGTAGCGTACTCCATTGGCTTTTATCCATTCATCAACTTTTTGTTGGGCGAGTTCTATTGTCATTTCCTATTGATTAAACTATGATTTAATTTAATGTCCATCAAAGTCGCTATGGAAGCGGCACGCTGTTTCATTAAGTTTGTTTTTTCGCCTGCAAAATGTTCATCAATTGTTATCGTAAAGATCTGCACCCAGCGGTCTAAATGCTGCTTTTTTATGGATGATAATTGATGGATGTGTTGGTGAATCTCCATTACGTTTTTCCGGTAGGAATGTGTGTTAAAAATAACAGCTTCCCAAAAATCTGTAATCACGGGCAGGTGTGTCGTTAAATTAAGCGGAACAACCTCTGTAAAAAAACGGCCTATCAAATTATCGGTAAATGCTTTTTGGTAAAATGAAACCAGCACGGTGTCAATATCGCTTCTGCTTTCAATATCTTTCAAATCATTAATTTTTTTTAGTCATATCGGTAGCGCAAATTAAATGGTCATGCCGGTGGCATGACCCTACATCATTCCCTGTTTTTCGTATCAATGATGATCGTTACTGGCCCATCATTCAATAATTCTACCTTCATATCTGCTCCAAAAATTCCTGTTTCAATTTCTTTCCCTAAATCAGTTTTTAATTGTGCAATCAGTTTTTCATACAATGGAATAGCCACATCTGGCTTACTTGCTTTTATATAACTCGGGCGGTTTCCTTTTTTAGTGTTGGCATGCAAGGTAAACTGGCTGATTAATAAAATACTTCCACTAATTTCTAAAACCGACTTGTTCATTACACCTTCTTCATCATTAAATATTCGCAGATTTACCATTTTATTAGAGAGCCAATTTATATCTTCTTCTGAATCTGCATCCTCTATTCCAATTAAAACAACTAATCCATCACCGATCTTACCACGAATAACTTCATCTATTGTTACGCTTGCTTTTGTAACCCGCTGAATAACTGCACGCATATGCTAAATTAGAAGTACGAAGTTAGAAGTCGAGGAGCAGAAGTAGAAAGATGGAACAAGGTCTTGATATTCTGATTTTCGTACTTCGTACTTCTAACTTCGTACTTACTTTTCGTACTTTGTAACATGGACTTATCTACTGAAATAAAATTGCAAACTACCCGGAGCGGTGGAAAGGGAGGTCAGAATGTAAATAAAGTGGAAACTGCTGTCATTGCTTCATTTAATGTAACTCACTCGCAGCTTTTATCAGAGGAACAAAAAAGCCTGGTTCAGCAAAAATTGTCAAACCGTATTAATACAGAAGGATCATTAATAGTAAGATCACAAACACATCGGACCCAGTTAGCCAATAAAGAAGAAGCCATAAAAAAAATAAATGAACTGATAACGCAGGCTGTGAAAAAGAAAAAGATGCGACGCCCTACAAAACCTACGAAAGGTTCAAAAGAAAAACGGTTGGAAAATAAAAAAAGATCAGCAGAACTTAAACAAGGAAGGCAAAAGCTGAGGCCGGATGCCCCTATTCCCTAAAGGGGGAGTACGTGGTTTGAAGAATAAAATTTCCCTTTAGAGGATAGGGGCATCATGCTAAAATTCGGAACGTACCCCTTTTAACAAAAAACTCCTGACAATTTTTATAGATTAGTACTCTGTTTCATATATCTATTCAACAATAATATTTTTCTGAGGTATCTTTTTATCATATCTGGTCTTATTCTTTTTATTGCAGCTTCTTCTGTTTTATTCAATAGCTGCAAAAAACAGGATACCGCTGCACCACCCACACCATTAGTATTTGAAGTACCCCAGGGTTTCCCATCGCCGCAATATTCTTTTCAGACTAACCCGATAACAAAAGAAGGGTTTGAATTAGGCAAAAAATTATTTTATGATGGGCAGCTTTCAAAAGATGGCAGCATTTCCTGTGCATCCTGTCACCAGCAACAGGCTGCTTTTACAACTTATGATCATGATTTAAGTCATGGTTATAATAATTCACATACCACACGCAATGCGCCGGGCATTTCTAATCTTGCCTGGTATGCTGCTTATTACCAGGATGGTGCGACGAAAAGTTTGGAACCAATTTCACTGGCACATATCACATCGCCAATTGACATGGCAGAATCTATGGACAATGTTGTTTTTAAAGTAAAAAAAGGTAAAGAATATAGCAAAATGTTTTTGGCAGCATTTGGAGATGAAAACGTTAACAGCCAGCGCATTTTATCATCACTATCACAATTCGTCATTAACCTCGTTTCGTATAATTCAAAATATGATTTGGTGATGAAGGGGCAGGCAAGTTTTACTCCGCAGGAACAAAATGGTTATGCTCTTTTTAAAACTAATTGCAATACCTGCCATACAGAACCATTGTTTTCTGATTTCAGCTATCGCAACATTGGCCTATCTATTAATACCTCTTTAAGAGATTACGGAAGAATGAAGGTGACGAATAATCCATCAGACTCCTTAAAATTTAGGGTACCAAGTTTGCGCAACGTAGGCCCTGACAAGCACCTATACACATGATGGCAGGATTGGTACGCTTCGCAACATGATAAATCATTACCGTTCAGGAGTTGTTCAAAGTTCTACACTCGATCCTTTGCTGGTTAACAGTATTTCATTAAATGATACACAGGTTGATGCATTGATTGCCTTTTTAAAAACGCTTTCAGATTCTTCTTATTTAACCAACCAACGTTTTGCAGAACAATAAATCCTGCAATAGATTACAACTTAAGGATAGCAACGTTTAATTTTGTTTCTCATAAAGCAATATCCTTTGAGCGGTATTAAAAAATTAGCAGGTCAAACTATATGGTATGGGGTCAGCAGCATTTTTGGCCGCTTTCTTAATTACTTGCTCACACCTTTGCTTACCATCATTTTTGCTACGGCTGATTACGGTAAGATCACCACTTTGTTTGCTGTTGCCGCTTTTCTCAACATTATTTATACTTATGGAATGGAAACGGCTTATTTCCGGTTTTCCTTAGAACACGATGAAAAGAAAGTTTACAATACCAGCAACACATCTATACTACTGACGACATTAATATTTACGGCATTACTTTATTTTTTGGCGAAGCCCATAGCAGGTTATTTAGAAATTCCTAGACACCCCGAGTACATTGTATGGATGCTTTTGATAGTGGCTTTAGATACATTCGTTGTAATGCCTTTTGCAAGACTGCGATACCTTGGCCGGCCGCGTAAATACGCATTGATAAAAATTTTAAACGTCCTCATCAATATCGGGTTAATTCTATTTTTTTTGGTTTTTTGTAAGGGACAATATTTAGATAAAAAAAATACCTTTTTTGCTTTCTTATACAATCCTGCCATCGGTATTGGCTATGTAATCATTGCCAATCTAATTGCAAGTGGAGTTACCTGGCTAATGTTATGGAAAGAATTTTTTCAATTCAAACTCCAGATCAGCACTGGTTTCTGGAAGGAGATGATGCATTATTCCTGGCCACTGATCATTGTTGGTTTTGGTGGAATGGTGAATGAATTGATTGACCGCTTTATGATACTGAAACTATATCCCGGCACTACGGAACAGGCTTATTCGCAAAGTGGTATTTATGGCGCAAATTATAAACTTGCAATCATCATTGTTTTATTCATACAAGCCTTTCGCCTGGGCGCAGAACCATTTTTTTTTAAGCAAGCTGCAGATAAAAATGCACCACGGACCTATGCACGTGTGATGAAATTTTTTGTAATCGTTTGTTGTTTCTGTTTTTTGCTGGTCACTTTATTTTTAGGTGTATGGAAATACTTTATGGGCACAAATCCCTTGTACTATACCGGTTTAATAGTGGTACCTATACTTATGCTGGCCAAAATTTTCCTGGGCATTTATTATAATCTTTCTATTTGGTATAAACTTACTAACCGTAATTTAACCGGTGCATGGATCACTTTGGGAGGAGCAGCTATTACCATAATATTCAACTGGATATTTATTCCTGTCTGGGGTTACCTGGCCTGTGCAATAGCCACTTTGCTTTGTTATGTTTTTATGATGGTAACAAGCTATAGCCTGGGACAAAAAAATTATCCTATTCCTTATGCTTGGCGTAAACTGATTGCTTATATTTTTATTGCTGTTTTGACATTTGGCATTCACCAGGTTATTGTTAATTATACATCCTTCTGGATACATTTTTTTGCAGGTGTACTTCTTCTTGGTTTGTATATGTTATTTATTTCAAGAGTTGAAAAAAAGGAATTCAGCCGTTTACCTTTTATCGGCAGGTTCTATAAGTTGTCGCCAGTTACTACGATTCCACCGATGCCAGAAAATTTGAAGGTGTGAAGGAATGACGTTTGAGAGAAGAGTTTTACGTTGTTGTTGGTCGCCAATTTATTGTTGTTGTTGGTCGCCTGACCCAACAACTGCTATTTTAGTTACGTGAGTACATTAATTCAGGATCACCATGTACAATTTTTTACAGCAGTTTGTAAAGACTGGTTGCCGCTGCTTCAACAGGATGCATGTAAGCAAACTATTATAAATGCTTTGAAATATCGTGTACAAACTAAACAAGTGAAAGTTTGTGCCTTTGCAATTATGCCTAACCACTTTCATATTATCTGGCGTATTGCTGCAGAATTCCAACAAAAAGATTTTCAAAGAGATCTTTTAAAAATTACGGCTAAGCAGATTATTGATATTATTTCAAGAACTGATAAACAATTATTAGAGAAGATCAAAGTTGATTTAAAGGACAGGAAGATGCAGGTTTGGAAAAGAAATTCAATGAGCATTGATTTGTATAATCATTCCTTCTTTCTGCAGAAGTTAGAATATATTCATAATAATCCCTGCCAGCCGAAGTGGAACCTTGTAATTCATCCTAGAGATTACGTATTCAGCTCAGCAAAGTTTTATGAAACAGGTGAAGATAGTTTTGAGTTGCTGACACATTATAATGATATATAGTTGTAGACTTTTGTTGGTCAGGCGACCAACAACATCATGATCAATAGGCCCAACTCTTTTAGAACTTTCTCAAATACACTTAGCTAATTATCAACGTCATCTGTAATTTTCAATTCTCCACTATCAACCACCAACGATCAACCATCATCCTCCCTTTCACTCCATCTTCACAAAGGGATTTGTTTTCATTTCATCGCCAATAGTTGTTGACTCACCATGACCCGGATAAACGATCACATCTTCCGGCAGCATATACATTTTGGTTTTTATGCTTTGTTGCAGGGTATCAAAACTCCCACCGGGTAAATCGGTTCTGCCCACACTCCCATTAAACAAAACATCGCCACTTATGATAAACTTGTGAACTTTACTATAAAAACAAATACTGCCCGGCGAGTGGCCTGGGGTAAACAAAATTTCAAATGTTTCATTGCCCAGTTGAATAGTGTCGCCTTCGTCAATAAATTTTAGATCACCATCGTAATTATCAAAAGGCATTTGCCACATATTGCCTGAAGCAGGCCCCAATGCCAGAACCGCCTTTTCCAAAGGATGCAAATGAAGGATCAGCCCATACTTTTTATGAATAAAACGATTTCCGAATATATGATCCAGGTGACAGTGGGTATTTAATAAATAAACAGGTTTGAGCCCATTTGCTTCAACACAATCTGTTAATGCTTTTTCTTCTGCGGGAAAATAACATCCCGGGTCTATAATACAGCAGTCCTTTTCGTCGTTATAAACAACATAGGTGTTCTCCTGCACCGGGTTGAAAGTAAATGGTTGAACGTTTAACATGTAGCTTTTTCGTATTTTTAATGCAATTTACTCTTGAAACATCAGTCTTTTAGAACACCCTCATACTTTATGAATAAATATCTTTTACGAATTTCCCTTTTTGCATTTCCCTTTTTTCTTATTTCTTCTACTGTTATTGGGCAGGTTAGTTCTGTGGAGTTTGGAAAAAACAGGGTTCAATATCAAAAATTTAATTGGAAATATTACCAGACAGAAAACTTTAATACCTATTTCAGCCAGGATGGTTTGGAAATAGGTAAATACGTGGCTCAAGTGGCGGAGCAGGAACTCCCGCAGTTAGAAGAATTTATTGAGTATGGTTTACAGCGCCGTGCCAATTTAATAGTGTATAATAATTTTGATGAGTTGCAGCAATCTAATATCGGACTTGGTATTGACTGGCAAAATACCGGTGGCGTAACCAAGTTGGTGAACAATAAAATGCTGGTATATTTTGATGCCGACCGTAACAACCTCCGCCGCCAGGTACGCCAGGGCATTGCGCAGGTATTGGTTCAAAATGTATTGTTTGGCGATGACCTCGGAGAATTTGCGGCTAATCAAACGCTGCTAGATCTGCCCCAGTGGTTAACAGATGGTTATATTGAGTATGCCGGTGAAACCTGGAGCCCCGATCTTGACGATCAATTAAAAAGTGCACTACTTGGCGGACGCTATAATAATTTTTATCAATTTGCTTTTGAAAAACCAACATTGGCCGGGCATGCATTCTGGTATTATTTCGGTAATAAATACGGAAAAAGCAAAACCACTTATCTTCTTTACCTGGCCCGTATTTATAGGAACCTGAATAACGCTTCACAAAAAATTACAAAGAAGAAATTTAAAGAAGTATTGCAGGATTTCATGACGGAAGAACAGGCATTGTATTTTAAAGATATCCGGGGAAGGCGAATTGTACCCAAAGGACAATTATCTGTTACAGAGGAAATAGGCAAAAAAGATTTTATTCGTTTTAATGCCAATCCTCAACCACGCAGCTTCACTTATGCCGTAGTAGAATTTAAGCAAGGGAAATACAGCGTGGTGCTTCAGGAAAATTTTGTTAACAGAAAAGTATTATTACAATATGGTACACGCAGCCGCCAGGATGAGATCAATCCTAATTATCCCATTCTTGCCTGGGATGGTAAGGGCACCCGACTGGCCGTAATTTACAGCGAAGAAGGAAAGGTAAAATTGTTTGTCTATGATGCATTGAACCGTGTAAAAGTTACGAAGCAGGAAATAACCCAGTTTGACCAGGTGCAGGATATGAAGTATATGCTTGATGCCAACACACTTATTTTAAGTGCGGTAAAAAGTGGTCAAACCGACATCTATGTTTATAAGATTGATAAGCAAACAACGGAACAAATAACCAATGATGTATATGATGATCTTGATGCCTCGTTTGTAGCTTTCCCAAATAAAACAGGTATTATTTTTTCAAGTAACAGACCATCGGCAAATGCACCAAGCTCGGATACTTCTTTCCCATCAGAACATTACAATATTTTTTTAGTTGACAACTGGAATAAAAGCGAATTCAAACAGGTATCGCAATTAACCAATGTAAAATTTGGAGATGCCCGCTTTCCTTCGCAATACAATACCTCGCATTTTACTTTTGTAAGTGATGAAAATGGTATCAATAACCGCTATGCAGGTTTTTTTACCACTGAAAAATCAGGCTTAGATACGTTGATTTTTATAGGCGATGAAATACTTCGTAACCCTGCTGAAAAAGAAGTGGACAGTTTATTGAAGGAATGGAATAAGACCGATATTGATTCAGTGGGTTATTTTGCTACCAGCAATGATTCAGCTTATACTTTTCCACTGACAAATTATCAAAGCGGCCTGTTGGAAACCCGCACAGCCGGCGATAATACATTGGTCAGCGAAGTAACACGCCAGGGTGATTATAAGTTTTTGTACCGACTGCGTGTAGATGAAAATACACTGCGGCGCCGCAACATTACAGCAAGGCCAACCGAGTATATGAAAAAACTTATGGCACAGGAAAGACTGGCTTCAGGCCAGGCAACTATTTATCAACCATCTACTGATACTACTAAGCAAAATGATGTTTTTCAAAATGAGTTTGAAAATGAAAAAAAGGATAGCAGTCAATTAGGAAAAGTTTTCCAGGCAGAAGAAATTGGAGCAGAGCCCATTATAAAAAAAGCAAAAGTTTTTGAATACCGGCCACCAAAATTTTTCAATGATTATGTAGTAGCAGGTATAAACAATACTGTAAGTGTTCCAGGCAAGCTGCAACCCTATGGCGGCGGAGCAGGCCCAATCAGCCTTTCTAATGGAAACGAATTAAATGGCCTCGTAAGAATGGGCACTGTAGATCTTTTTGAAGATTATAAATTGTCTGGTGGATTCCGCATTGCTCCAAATCTGCGTGATAACGATATTTTGTTTGAGGCGACAAATCTTCGTAAAAGGATTGACTTGGGTTTTACTTATTACCGCTCAAGTATGCAGGATTATATAGATACTTCGAAATCAACTATTACGGCGACAGACAAGCCATTGGCAAAACGTTATTCTAATTATTACCTTGCCCGTCTTCGTTTTGCGTTTGACAGAACAAAAAGTTTACGAGTCACTATCGGGCCAAGGTTTGATAAAGACATCTTAACAGGTTTTTCTGAAAATGAGCCTGTTCTAAACAGCAGTATTCCTATAATTGAAGCTATAAAAGTACCTGAGATAAGACAAACCTTTGGCCAGTTATCGCTTGAATATGTTCATGATAATACGCTCAACCCAACCATGAATATCTGGAATGGTTTACGGTGGAAAGCTTATGTTGACTGGTTTACGCAAATCAATGACGTACGGGAAAATGAAGGAAGGTTTTTATTTAATACCGGTTTCGATGCACGTCATTATTTACCTATTTATCGTAATGTAATCTGGGCGGTACGTGCTGCAGGCGATTTTTCTTTTGGCAGTCAAAAAGTAGTTTATTATCTGGGCGGCGTGGATGGATGGCTTAAATTCAGAGACAATCAAAAAACAGATGAAAATGGTAATATTACTGGCTATCGTTATTTCGAACCAGGTAATACACCCGACCGCCGTGCAAATTATGCATACCAATCTTTAGCGGTAAACCTTCGTGGTTTTAAACAAAATGTTGCCAATGGTAATAATGCGCTTGTTATAAACAGTGAGGTCCGCATGCCCGTTTTTACCACTTTATTAAATCGACCTATCAACAATGCGTTAATAAGAAATTTTCAATTAGTACAATTTATTGACCTCGGTGCTGCATGGAATGGCACTTATAATAAAATCAAGCGTCCTGCTGTTTCATATTCCAATCCCACTACTCCTGTCTCTGTTCAGATTGAAGCTGGCGGTATTGGCCCTTTTGCAGGCGGATATGGTTTTGGTGCACGCAGTACATTGTTAGGTTATTTTGTACGCTTTGATGCAGGTTGGCAAATGGGTGGGTTCTTTAAAGGAAAACCGCAATTGTATCTTGCACTGGGATTGGATTTTTAAATAGTTGGCAAAATAATTTTTTTAAGGAATGTAGGATACTGCATTCCTTTTTTATTGTATTCTTTTACCCAATTTTTTTAGGGTTACGCAAATTCCAGAAAGGAATAAGGTAAAACAAACGATCATGCTCCGATCAAGGCGATTACGCAAAGGATGAATTATTAAATAAGTAATATCATGCGCTAATTGAAAATAACCCAGCAGGGACTTGAAATCAATTATAGTTAATATGTGTGACTCACATATTTCTACGATATTGGCCACCAACTTCATACAAGGCATTGGTAATCTGTCCTAACGAACAAAATTTTACGGTCTCCATTAACTCTTCAAAAAGATTTGCATTTTGTATTGCGGCACTTTTTAAACGGGTCAACATTTCAGCCGATTTTTTTTCGTTACGTTTCCAAAAAGCATTCAAATTCTTTATCTGCAATTCTTTTTCTTCTGTAGTACTGCGGATCACTTCATTTGGTAATATAGTGGGGCTGCCGGCTTTATTTAAAAAAGTATTTACACCAATAAGTGGTAATTCACCGGTATGTTTCTGGTGTTCGTAAAACAAACTTTCTTCCTGGATTTTATTCCGCTGATACATACGCTCCATTGCACCTAAAACACCTCCTCGTTCATTAATGCGGTCAAACTCTGTTAGTACCGCTTCTTCCACTATATCAGTCAATTCTTCAATTGCAAAAGAACCCTGCATAAAATTTTCTGTTTTAGCAGTTCCTAATTCTCGGTTGATGATTAATTGAATGGCCATCGCTCTACGTACACTTTCTTCTGTAGGAGTAGTGATTGCTTCGTCATAAGCATTCGTGTGCAATGAATTGCAATTATCATAAATGGCATACAATGCCTGCAACGTGGTGCGTATATCATTAAAATCTATTTCCTGTGCATGAAGGCTGCGTCCACTGGTTTGAATATGATATTTTAATTTTTGCGAACGGCTGTTAGCAGCATATTTATGCTTCATTGCTTTTGCCCAGATGCGTCGGGCCACCCGCCCTATAACACTATATTCTGCATCCATACCATTGCTGAAAAAGAAAGAAAGGTTAGGTGCAAAATCATCAATGTTCATACCCCGGCTCAAATAATATTCTATAAAAGTAAATCCGTTTGCCAGTGTGAAAGCTAATTGCGTGATGGGATTTGCACCTGCTTCTGCAATGTGATAGCCACTGATGGAAACACTGTAAAAATTTCTAATCTTTTGCTGAATAAAATATTCCTGCACGTCACCCATTAATTTTAATGCAAATTCAGTAGAGAAAATGCAAGTGTTCTGAGCCTGGTCTTCTTTTAAAATATCTGCTTGTACTGTACCACGAACATTTGCTAACGCTTTCGTTTTAATTTTTTTATACACCTCTTCAGGCAATACATCCGAACCTGAAAGTCCCAACAAACGTAAACCCAGCCCATTATTGCCAATAGGTAAGGAGCCAATTAGCTCTCCTTTTTTTGCCATCACAGGTTCACCGTCAATACCTGTATAAAAAGGTAAACTTTTCAAATCATACTTAGCTTCAATGATCGCATTCACTTCTTCTTTCAAACCATTCTCCAATATGTATTTTTCGCACTGCTGGTCGATAGCTGCATTCATAAAAAAAGCCAGCAACATAGGCGCAGGGCCATTGATGGTCATAGATACAGATGTTTTTGGATCGCAAAGATCAAAACCGCTGTAGAGTTTTTTAGCATCATCAACTGTTGCAACACTTACACCCGCATTACCAATTTTTCCATAAATATCCGGGCGATGGTCAGGGTCTTGTCCATATAAAGTAACACTGTCAAAAGCGGTTGATAAACGTTTTGCAGGTTGATCTACTGAAACATAGTGAAAGCGTTTGTTTGTGCGTTCAGGACCCCCTTCGCCTGCAAACATCCTTGTAGGATCTTCTTCAACTCTTTTTAATGGAAATACCCCTGAAGTGTATGGAAATTTGCCAGGAAAATTTTCCTGCACACGCCATTTTAGAATATCTCCCCAATCGTTAAAGCGTGGCACAGCAATTTTTGGTATGGAAGTACCTGATAAGGATTTTATATATAGCGGTTGCTGTATTATTTTCCCTCGAACATCGTATTCAAAAAAATCTTTTTTGTACCGTTGTTTTGTTTCTTTCCATTCATCTACCAGCTTTTTGCATACCGGATATAATTGTTTTTCAAAATGATCTATCTGCTGTTGGATAGTATCAACAACATCTTTATTGCCTGTTTGTTTTAAAACTTCCATTGAGCCATACAAGCGGTATAATGTAGAAGCAATAACCGCCTGTTCATCTGCAATGCGGTTATATTTTCGTACCTCATCAGTAATTTCCGATAAATAGCGGACCCTTTTTGGAGGTATAATAGGAGCAGCTCCTTCCAGCTTTTCTACAGGCAGAAAACCTTCCATGTCTCCGAATTCTATCCCTGTTTTTTTATTTATTGCAGTAACTAATTTTTCAAATAATTCATTGATTCCAGCATCATTAAATTGAGCAGCGATAGTACCTACAATAGGCAGTTGCTCATCTTTTGCCGTCCATAGCTGATGATTGCGTTTATATTGTTTTCGTACATCATGCAATGCATCTAAAGCCCCGGCTTTATCAAATTTGTTTATAGCCACCACATCAGCGTAATCCAGCATATTGATCTTTTCAAGTTGAGAGGCTGCACCATATTCAGGCGTCATCACGTACAAGCTTATATCACAATAATCTAAAATAGAAGCATCACTTTGCCCCACACCGGCACTTTCAAGAATAATAAAATCAAATTTTGCTTCCTTGCAAATGTCTATCGCTTCCTGTACATAGGCACTTAAAGCCACATCGCTATCACGTGTTGCCAAAGAACGCATGTAAGCCCGCGGATTGGAAATGGAATTCATACGAATCCTATCTCCCAATAAAGCACCCCCTGTTTTCTTTTTAGATGGATCTACTGAAATTACCGCTATGGTTTTATCTGTATAAGTATTTAAATAACGACGAACAATTTCATCTGTGACGGATGATTTACCTGCACCGCCTGTACCTGTTATGCCGAGAACAGCCCCCCTACCCCCCACGGGGAGATTGTCCGCTACACTCGCCTCTCTTTGCTGCGCTGTACTTTGCTCACCTCCATTACTATTGTGCAAGTTTCGCATAAGGGTTTTGTATTCTTGCCCGGTTTCAGCTAATGTAATGGCACGAGCTATTCTTCGTATATCTTTCTTTTCACCTAATGGCAGTTCACCGTTCCAGTTTTGATCTGCAATCCAGTAAGGGTCTGTGTGTTGGATTATTCCCCCTTTGGGGGGTGGGGGGGCTGGCTCGCATTGTCTTATCACATCTTCGATCATGCCTTCAAGTCCCATTTTACGGCCATCGTCAGGTGAGTAAATCCGTGTTATTCCATATTGATGTAATTCCTCAATTTCAGCGGGATGAATGGTTCCGCCGCCACCGCCAAATATTTTAATGTGGTCGCAACCATTTTCTTTGAGAAGGTCTTTCATGTATTTGAAAAACTCTACGTGTCCGCCCTGGTAAGAGGTGATGGCAATACCCTGCACATCTTCTTCTATGGCACATTCTACAATTTCTAAAACACTCCGGTTATGTCCGAGGTGAATGATCTCTGCGCCTTTGCTTTGCAAAATGCGTCGCATAATATTAATTGCTGCATCATGCCCGTCAAATAGCGAGGCAGCGGTTACAATACGGATTTTATTGGTAAGTTGATAGCTCATATTAATTAAGAATCGTGATGTAAAAGTAAGTAAAAAGCCCTCTGTGCATAAAGTGTATGAAGAGAGAGTTACCACAGGAAATTTAGTATAGATGCTAACTAAAAGTTTCGCACAGCACAGAATTATGAGTTCATGAAAGAATGGTGCACAATGCTGAATTATTTGTTGTAGCACAAGAGTGCGACGCCTATGTGGCAGATCAGAGGATCAAAGCCGGTTACCAAAATATCAAAACCGTCAAAAGGAAGCTTCGGTCAAATAAAAGAAAACTCAAATCTAATTTCTTCATTAGTAAGCCCGGAGTCTTTTTTAT